>Ga0164290_1000536_pt1 | contig 115726 bp, 114 predicted proteins | sample Micstemetagenome_FD_108782 | JGI IMG/M metagenome (GOLD analysis project Ga0164290, IMG submission 108782) | Contaminated culture microbial community from soil near Moab, Utah, USA - Microcoleus steenstrupii SON62 (Illumina Assembly) | ecosystem: Environmental > Terrestrial > Soil > Soil crust...
AACAGCTTCTGGTCCTCGACACACTCCCTACGCCACGGCATCGGCAGGTCTCCTTAACCTGCCCAACAGTGTCAGGGATGTATCCGGACCATTCTGTCAGCCATCTATCAGGGTCGGACCTGCCTATGACCCCTCCGCCCGCGAAGACGCGGGCACCTCCCCTTCGCGGACTCCGCGAAGGGGAGGAAGCTCAAAGGCACGCCTGTTGCATCGCCTCTGTCGCGAAGCGCAGGAGGCGGAACATGCGGCCTGTGAAATTACCGATATCCAAGTTGGCGGCTCATGCCGCGATGGCGATCGCCCTGGCGCTGCTGCCGGCGGCTGCATCGGCGCAGACGCTCAAGGTCGTCATGCACGCCGACGTCAAGATCATCGATCCGTTCTGGACGACAGCCTACATCGTGCGCAACTACGGCTATATGGTCTACGACACGCTGCTGGCGGTCGACGACAAGCTCGAGATCAGGCCGCAGATGCTGGAAGGCTGGACGGTGAGCGACGACAAGCTCACCTGGACCTTCACCCTGCGCGAGGGCCTCACGTTTCACGACGGCCAGCCGGTGAAAGCCGAGGATTGCGTGGCCTCGCTCAATCGCTGGGCGCCCAAGGACGCGATGGGCCAGAAGCTGATGTCCTTCGCCAGGGAGCTGAAGGCGGTCGACGACAAGACCTTCGTGCTCACGCTGAAGGAACCCTACGGCATGGTGCTGGAGTCGCTGGGCAAGCCCTCCTCGCTGGTGCCGTTCATCATGCCCAAGCGGGTCGCCGAGACACCGGGCAACGTGCAGATCAGCGACACCACCGGCTCGGGCCCGTTCGTCTTCCGCAAGGATCTGTGGCGGCCGGGCGAGCGCTCGATCTACGACAAGTTCAAGGACTACAAGCCGCGCGCCGAGCCGCCCTCGGGCCTCGCCGGCGGCAAGGTCGTGCACCTCGACCGCGTCGAATGGATCAACATCACCGACCCGCAGACCATCATCAACGCGCTGCTGAGCGGTGAGATCGACATGATCGACCAGCCGGTGATCGAGCTGCTCGCGCTGTTCGAGGGCGACAAGAACGTCCGCGTCGTGGACCTCAATCCGCTGGGCAGCCAGATGGATTTCCGCTTCAACACCCTGCACAAGCCGTTCGACAATCCCAGGATCCGCCAGGCCGTGTTCCATGCGTTGAACCAGAAGGACTTCCTGGTGGCGGGCTACACCAACCCGAAATTCTTCAAGGAGTGCAAGGCGCTGTTCATCTGCGGCACGCCGCTCGCCACGACCGCGGGTTTCGAGGACAAGCTCGAGTCGAACTTCGCCAGGTCCCGGCAGATCCTCAAGGAGGAGGGCTACGACGGCACACCGATCGTGCTGCTCTACGCCACCGACACCAATACCGGCCGGCTGACGCCGATCCTCAAGGCGCTGCTGGAACGCGGCGGCTTCACCGTCGACATGCAGGCCATGGACTGGAACACCGTGGTGGCGCGGCGCACGCGCAAGGAGCCGCCCTCACAGGGCGGCTGGCATGGCTTCCTCACGACGTGGGTCTCGGCCGATCTGCTGGATCCGGTGATGAGCGCCTTCCTCGGCGCCAACTGCGAGAAGGCGGCGATCGGCTGGCCGTGCGATGCCAAGCTCGAGGAGTTGCGCGACGCCTACGCCCGCACCACCGATCCGCAGAAGCGCAAGGAGCTCGCCACGGCGGTGCAGGTGCGCATGTCGGAGTATCCGACGCACGTGCAGCTCGGCCAGTTCAACGTGCCCTCGGCGATCCGCGCCAACGTCACCGGCCAGCTGCAGGCGCCGGCACCGGTGTTCTGGAACGTGAAGAAGCAGTAGCGATGCGCTGGGGGCGCGCCACTCCAGTGGCGCGTCATGAAGTCAGCCGATCCAAAGCTACCTCACCCTGAGGAGCATCGCGAAGCGATGCGTCTCGAAGGGTGGCCACAGTCTCATTGTAGCCACCCTTCGAGACGCGCGCTGAGCGCGCTCCTCAGGGTGAGGTGTTCGGGTTGGCCGCCAATCATGACGCGCCACTGGAGTGGCGCGCCCCCAGCGCTTACCCCAACTCGAAGCTCGTCACGCCGTAAAGGCCCGCGGAGTCGATCTCGGGATCGGCGCCGGTATACATGCGCGCGGTCTCGAATGACGGTTTCAGCCCGAGCCGCTCGGCCCACGTCACGGCGCTCTTGTTGATGCCGGCAATGTCGACGGCTACCGCCGCCGCGCCGAGCGCCGCCGCGGTCGCAGAAAAAAGGGCGGAGGCGATGTCGGGGGTCTCGGCATAGAGTGGCCCGATGCGCGCACCCGTCTGGCAGTTGCGCATGACGCCCAAGCCGACGAGCGCACCGTCACGCAAGGCTGCGATCGCCGTGCGCTCCGGCAGCGAGATCCAGGAGGCAATGAAGGAGTCGCGCGCTTCAGGGAAGAAGCGCCGATCGTAGGCGGCGAGCTTGTCGAAGCCGATGCTTCGGGCATCCAGCAGCTGGACACCCGCCGGCGGCTTGGCCCCCACCGGGGCGCCTTCGTAGCGAACGTTGTTCCAGGCCAGGCGAAAGCCGGACTTGCGGTAGTTGGCCTGCTGCGCCGGCACGCCGTCCAGCCCGACATTGCGGCCGCCGAGCCGCTTCATGCCGGCGTTCCAGATCTGGATGCCGTAGCCTTTGCCACGCACCGGCGGCCGGGCGATGTAGAAGCCCAGGAATCCGAAGCCCTGGCCGTATTTCACGACCGAGATGCAGGTGACCGGCTCGCCATCGAGGCGGCCCACCAGGAAGCCGGCAGGATCGGCGGCGAAGAAGGCATGGGCATCGGTCTTGCCGGGATTCCAGCCTTCGTCGGCCGCCCATTGGGCCATGCGCTGCACGTCGTCGGCGCTGCCGACCGAGACATCGAGTGTCATGCGACGAGGCTAGCCTGCTTGCCAACGCATCGCCATCGCCGCCAGACTGGCGGGCAACGACAAAGAAGTATGGAGGGAATGATGAGGCGGCTCTTCCTGTTGTTGACGATTCTCTGCGCGCCATTGGTCGCGGCGGGCGAGACCCAGGCTCAGCAATGGGTGGCCAGCTGGACAGCTTCCGCGCACGGCCCCTATCCGGTGGGCAATCCGACGGCGCAGCCCGAGCTCAAATTCGCCTTTCCCTCGCCGGAAGCAGGCGCACGCGACCAGACCTTCCGTATGATCGTGAAGCCCGATGCCTGGGGACCGCAGGCGCGCATCCGGCTGTCAAACGCCTTTGGCTCGAAGCCCGTCACCTTCGACGGCGCCTACCTCGGCCTGCAGGAAAGCGGCGCGGCGGTGCTGAAGGGCACCAACCAGCCGGTCCTGTTCGATGGCAAGAAGAGCGTCACGGTGGCGCCCGGGGAGAGCATCGTCAGCGATGCGGTGGCACTGCCGTTCGTCGCGACCCCGCCCTCTCCGTTGCTGAAGGGCCGCAAGCTCGCGGTGAGCTTCCACGTCGTTGGCGAGAGCGGGCCGATGACGTGGCACGCCAAGGCGCTGCAGACCTCGTACCTGACGGCGCCCGGCGCCGGCGCGCTCGGCCAGGACGAGGGCGAGAGCGCATTCCCCTACTCGACCACCTCCTGGTACTTCCTCGACGAGGTCGCCATGAACCTGCCCAACAAGGCGCAGGTCATCGTGGCCTTCGGCGATTCCATCACCGACGGCACCGGCACCACCATCAACGGCGACGATCGCTGGCCCGACGTGCTGTCGCGCCGGCTGCACGCGGCCTATGGCGACGATTTCGTCGTGGTCAATCAGGGCATCGGCGGCAACCGCGTGGTCGGGCCCGACGATTACGCGACCAAGCCGATCGGCGGCGGCCCCGGCGCGCTGACGCGGCTCGACCGCGACATCGCGAGCCTGCCCGGCGTCACGACCGTGATCTGGCTCGAGGGCATCAACGACTTCGGCGCCGACACTTCCGCCGAGGCCGTCATGGAAGGCTACAACAAGGGCGTCACGATGCTGCGCCAGAAGATTCCGGGCGTGCGGATCTTCGTCGCCACGCTCACGTCCGCACTCAACAGCACGATCCCGACCCACGGCCGCAAGGAAGTCGACGCCAAGCGCAAGGCGCTGAACGAGTTCTTCCGCGGCTCCAAGCTGTTCGATGGCGTCATCGACTTCGACAAGGCCACCGTCGATCCCGCGACCGGCGAGGTGAAGGTCGAGTTCCAGCCCAACTCCTCGACCGGCGGACCGGGCGACAAGCTCCATCCCAATCGGGCGGGCTACGCGGCGATGGCCAACGCTATCGACCTTTCAGCCATCACCGGTCGGACGAAGTAGCTACTCCGCCGCCTTCGCCGTCGCCGAGAAGAAGCGGTTCTCCGGCCTTGGCAGGCCGAGGTGCTCGCGCAGGGTCTTGCCTTCGTACTCGGTGCGGAAGATGCCGCGGCGCTGCAGCTCGGGCACGACCAGGTTGACGAAGTCGTCGAGCCCGCCCGGCAGATAGGGAAACATGACATTGAAGCCGTCGGAGGCGTTGGTCTCGAGCCACTCCTCCATCTGGTCGGCGATCATCTTGGGCGTGCCCATCATGGCAAGCCCGCCATAGCCGCCCAGGCGTCCGGCGATCTGGCGCACCGTCAGGTTCTCGCGCTTGGCGAGCGCAATCACCCGCTCGCGGCCGCTCTTGCTCTGGTTGGTCTCGGGGATCTCGGGCAATGGTCCGTCGGGATCGAACTTGCGCGCATCCTGGCCGACCGCGATCGACAGCGCAGCGATGCCGCTTTCGTAGGACACCAGGCTGTCGAGCCGGGCCCGCTTCTCCTTCGCCTCGTCGAGCGAGGAGCCGATGATGGTGAAGGCGCCGGGCAGGATCTTGATGTGATCCGGATTGCGGCCGATCTTCGCCGCCCTGCCCTTCACGTCGGCATAGAAGGCGCGGCCGGCCTCGATCGGGCCGCCGGCGGCGAACACCATCTCGGCGGTTTCGGCGGCGAGCTGGCGGCCGGCATCGGAGGCGCCGGCCTGCACCATCACCGGCCAACCCTGGACGGGGCGGGCGATGTTAAGCGGTCCGCGCACCTTCAGGTACTTGCCCTTGTGGTTCAGCACATGGAGCTTGGCGGGATCGAAGTAGATGCCGGACTCGACGTCGCGGATGAAGGCGTCGTCGGCCCATGAATCCCAGAGGCCGGTGACGACGTCGTAGAACTCGCGGGCGCGGGCGTAGCGCTCGCCATGCTCCATCTGCTCGTCCATGCCGAAATTCAGCGCCGCATCGGGATTGGAGGTCGTGACCAGGTTCCAGCCGGCGCGGCCCTCGGAGATGTGGTCGAGCGAAGCGAAGCGCCGAGCGATGGTGTAGGCCGGCTCGAAGGTGGTCGACGCCGTGGCGATCAGGCCCAGACGCTCGGTGTGCTGGGCGAGCGCCGGCAACAGGGTCAGCGGATCGAACGACGTCACCGTGGCGCTGCGCTGCAGTGCTTCCATCGGCATGTTCAGCACGGCCAGGTGATCGGCCATGAAGAAGGCGTCGAACTTGCCGCGCTCCAGGGTCTGCGCGTACTGGATCAGCGCCTTCAGGTTGAAGTTGGCGTCGGGCGTGCCGCCGGGATAGCGCCAGGCGGCGGTGTGGATGCTGACCGGGCGCATGAAGGCGCCGAGCCGCAGTTGGCGTTTGGAACTCATGGGCTTCAATCTTGCCCTTGCCAGGCCGCCCGACAAGTCGGCGTCGGACGACAAGAACTAATTCAACGCGTTTGTTTCCTTATTCACACGATGGGTGGATGCTTCTTGTCCGTGCCCGCCGCGTGCTCCCAGGCGCGCGCCACCTGGAACAGGGTGCTTTCCTCGAAGTAACGGCCGACGAACTGCACCGACAGCGGCAGGCCGTCGACCGAGAGGCCGGCCAGCATGGCAAGCGCCGGGTGACCGGTGACGTTGAACGGCGTGCGCGCCTGGCGCGGATAGGTGCGGTCGACGTCGGCCGGGATGTCGATGCGGCAGGGCGGGTCCATCGAGCTGGCGCAGAGCAGCACGTCGACCTGACGGAATGCCGCCTCGACCTCGGCGATCATCTCGAGCCTGCGCCGCTGCGCCTGCACGTAGTCGCCGGCGGCGAAGAAGGCGCCGGCCATCAGGCGGCGGCGCGCCAGCTGGCCGTAGTCGCCCGGCCGCTCGCGCAGCCACGGGCCATGGATGGCCCAGGCCTCGCTCTGCAGGATCACTCGATTGACCGCGCCGAACTCGGTGAGCGTCGGCAGACGGATGTCGCGCACCTCGGCGCCCTCCATCTGCAGCGCCCGGGCGACGTGGTTCAGCGCCGCCGTGACCTCGGCCTCGGCCGGGGTGTCGATCTCGTGGAAGTGGCGCACGAAGCCCACGCGCAGATCGCGCACCCCGCGATCGAGGTTGGCGGCATAGTGGCCGTTGACCGAGGCGGCGCTGCCCGGGTCGAGCGGATCGTGGCCGGCAATGGCCTGCAGCATCAGTGCGTTGTCGGCGACGGTGCGCGTCATCGGGCCGATGTGATCGAGCGTGAACGACAGCGGAAAGACCCCACGCCGCGATACCAGCCCATAGGTCGGCTTCAGTCCGACGATGCCGCAGCAGCTCGCGGGATTGCGCACGCTGCCACCGGTGTCGGTGCCCAGCGCCATGGGAAAGAGTCCCGCGGCGACCCCGGAGCCCGAGCCCGACGACGAGCCGCCGGGATGATGGTCGGTGTTCCAGGGATTGCGCGCCGGCGGCCAGGGCAGGTCGAAGCTCGGCCCGCCGATCGCGAACTCGTGCGTCGAGAGCTTGCCCATGACGATGGCACCCGCACCGCGCAACTTCTGCACACAGACGGCGTCGGCGGTCGCCATGTTGTCCTGCAGGACCTTGGAATGGCAGGTCGTCGGCAGCCCGGCGACGTCGATGATGTCCTTGATGCCGACCGGCACACCATGCAGCGGCCCGCGCAGACGGCCGGCGGCGGCCTCCTGCTCGGCGGCCATCGCCGCCGCCATGGCGGCATCGGCGTCGAGCTTGATGAAGGCGTTGAGCCTGGGGTCGAGCGTGGCGATGCGATCGAGCAGCGCCTGCATCAACTCGACGGGCGAGAGTTCCTTGGATGCGATGGCTTCGGCGGCTTCGGCGACGCCAAGCCAATGCAGCTCGCCCACGGGACCGTCTCTCATAGCCCCCTCCCCGCTTTCATCGGCGGCCAGGGTTCGGCGGCGCGATCGGCCGGCGGCTTGATCTTGCCCGCGACATCAGCCGCCTGCTTGGCGGCCGCAGCGACGTCGTCAGGGAACTCGGCGAGCGCCTTGGCAAGGCCGGCGCGGCGCGCCAGCAGCTCCATCGTTGACTTGTCCATCGACTCCACCCTCTCCGTTCGGGCAAGTTTCCATCGTGGTCGGGCGAGAGTCCATCGACGTCGTGCTCGGCCAGCGGAAGGGGTTTTCGTGCCAGCACTCGACACCGCCGTGATGGTCCTCGCCGGGATCGCGTTGTTCGCGGCCTTCGTCAACGGAGCGCTTGGCTACGGGTTTTCCTCGCTCACCGTGCCGATTGCGCTCCTGTTCTATGCCGGGCGCATCCTCAATCCGGCAGTGGTCGTGGTCGAGGTCTTCATCAACCTCTATGTCCTGTTCATCAATCGTGACAGTGTCGGGAGCGTCTGGCGGCGGGTGGTTCCGATCCTCATCGGCCTGATGCCAGGCATCGCCGCCGGCGCCTACCTTCTGAAGGTGCTCGACCCCGACTGGACCAAGTTCCTAACCTATGCCCTGATCCTTCCTCTCATCCTGATCCAGGCATCAGGCCGGCGCCGGCCGATCCGCTCGGAGCGCCTGTTCGGCCTGCCCTTCGGCCTCGGCCTGGGGGTGCTCTACTCCGTGACCACGATCTCGGGCCCGCCGCTCGCGATCCTGTTCAACAACCAGGGCCTGGTGAAGAACGAATTCCGGGCCGGCCTCGCCGTGATCCGCGTCGCCGAGTCGAGCCTGACCGCCATCGTCTACTTCTATCTCGGCCTGTTCATCACCGAGAGCACCAGCCTCCTGGTCGCCATCGTGCCCAGCGTGCTGGTCGGCATCCCGCTCGGAGCCTTCGCCATCCGCCGGCTCGATGCCGAGACGTTCCGCCGGATCTGCATGAGCTTCGACGCCTGGGTCGTGGGCTTCGGCCTGTCCCGCGTGCTGATCGGCCTCAATCTCGTGGCAAGCCCGTGGGCCTACAGCGTGATGGCCCTCACCATCCTGATCGACACCTGGCTGTTGTTCATCTTCTTCCGGACACGACGATCGCGCTTGGATTGATACTTGTCGGCGCCCCCTCCAAGGTCGGCGGCCGCTTGTGCCACTCCGTGCCGGCCCTGGCCTGGCGGTAACCGTAATCGTAGAGCGCCTGCATGTAGGCCTGCTCGAACTCGCCCTTCTTCTCGACGGTGAAGTCCGCACCTATGTAGGCAAGGTTGTAGTCGACGCCGTCGCGCTGGCTGATGAAATAGGTGCGCATCACATCGTTCTGGCCGCTCGCCGCCAGCATGGTGTTGATGGCACGACCGGCGATGGAGAGTGTCTGGCGCTCCGACATGTTCCAGTCCGGATCCAGCCGCGCATTGCGGATGACGTAGGCGGTGCGCTTGCGCTTCAGCACACGGCCAGCCTCGATGCCGGGCGGATAGAGGAAGAGCTGGGCGATAGCGCCGCCGTCGACATGCATCTCCTGGTATTTCCTGCCGTCGAGCTCGACGTCGATCATCACCGGCTGGAACAGGCCGGGGATCGCCGCCGAGGCGCGCAGGATCTTGCGGAAGAGCTGCAGCGCCTCCGGCTTGCCGCTGGCCGCGATAGCGCCGATGTTCCAGATCACCGGCCGCTGGGCGTCGAGATCGGTCGTGCCGATCAGCAGCAGCCGGCCCTCCTGGTACTCGCGCGCGATCGCCGCCAGCATCTGCTCGTCGGCATACTTGGCGATGACGTCGGCGAGCGGCGAGGTGTCAGCCATGGCATCGTTGAACAGCGCCGCCGTGAGCCCGCGCACGCGAAACACCTTGTCGGGCGTCATGGTGGTGTAGACCTCCTTCAGGGCCGCGTCGTAGTCCGGCCCGAGGAAGGCGAAGGGTGCGATCAGGGCGCCGGTGCTGACGCCCGTCACCATCTTGAACTCCGGCCGCGTACCCGTTGCGGTCCAGCCGTTCATGACGCCGGCGCCGAATGCGCCATTGTCGCCGCCGCCCGAGACCGCGAGGTAATAAACTGGCGGCAGGTTGGCCGGCGTCGGGTTCTTGCCCTCGGCACGCAGGGCCTCGAGCTCGCGGTCGAGGGCGCGCGTCGCCTCCTGGACCATCAAGCCGCTGTCGCTGTCGGCGAAGAAGCGCGCATTGGCGATGCCGAGCGGCTGGGCACGCGCGGTGTCGGCGCGCGGCACCGCCGGCAGTCGGTCGGGATGCGAGCAGGCGGTGGTCGCCATCATCAGGGCGACGACCAGGAGGGCGATCAGTCTAGGCATCGAGTCTTTCCAACTTGGTGATTTCCTGCGGCGGCAGCTCCGCCAGGTAGAGGTTGCCCTGGGCGTCGCCCGAGAGACCGTGGGCGCCGTTGATGGCGCCGCGGCAGCGGCCGATCAGCTTGCCGTCCGGCGAGAGCAGGCTGATGCGCGGGATCTGGTCGGTGACGAACACCAGGTCGCGGTCGTCCACCCAGATCTGCATCGGATGATAGAAGTCGCCCCATTCGGCGAGGAAGGTACCGGCGCGGTCGAACACCTGTACGCGGTTGTTCTCGCGATCGCCCACCAGCACCTTGCCGAAGCGATCGACCCAGATGGCATGCGGCGTGGTAAAGGCGCCCGGCCCGCTGCCCGGCCCTCCCCAGGTCGCGATCAGCGTGCCGTCGGCGGCGAAGCGGTGGACGCTCGAATTGCCGTAGCCGTCGGCGACGTAGATCTCGCCATCGCTCGCCTGCGCCGCCGCGGTCGGATGGTTGAACGGCGCATCGAGCGAGGGCCAGTGCCGTTTGCCCAGCGCCTGCAGGAGCTTGCCGGCGCGGTCGAAGCGCAGCACCTGATGCGCGTCGCGATCGGCCACCAGGATCGCGCCGTCGGGCGCGGCGTTGATGTAATGCGGCTCGGCCAGCGCGCCCTCGCCCCAGCTGCCGGCAAGCCGGCCGTCGCGATCGAACACCAGAACGGGGCGGTCGGGTGCCGCGTTGCGCCACGTGCACGCGGCCATCGCCATCGACCATGAGGTCGGAGATGAAGCCGAAGCTCTCGCCCGCCGGCAGCTTCGCCCACTTGCGATGGATGGCGTAGCGGCGGTCGCCCAGGATGACGGTGTAGGGTTCGTCGGACATGGTTCTATTTGCCGGTGTTGTACATGAAGCAGCGGATTTTCCAGCCCGCCGGGGTGCGCCGGAAGATGACGACGTTGTTGCTGCGGCCGCCGCTGGTGGCGCGCAGCCAGGCCATGTCGCCCGCCACCTCGGTCTCCTTGATCTCGAAGGCGAGGTCCATCTTCCCGGCGGCAAACATTTGCCGATAGGCAGCGCGCAATGCCTCGGTGCCGACCGCCGCGGGCTGATCGTCGCGGATGAAGACGCCATCGGAGGTGTAGAGTCCCACCAGGCCGTCGGCTGCGCCCCAGCGCAGGCCAGCGGCATAGCGCTCCATGAGCGCCAGCAGCTGGGCAGGATCATCTGCAGATTGCGCGTTGGCGTTCCCGCCAATGAGGAGCGCGGCGCCGGCCAGCAGCGCCCGGCGCGAGCTACGGCTTGGATCGGACACCAGATTCCCCCCTCCAGTGGCGCTGGCACTATAGCCGATCATCGCAGGACCTTCGCGATCCAATAGCCGGCGGGATTGGGGTCGCATTCCACCGGGCCACAAAGAACGAGACTGTTGACGGCGTTGGCGAGGGTGACAGCGATCAGGAGCCAGGCGACGAAGCGGGAAAGGCCGCGAAAGCGCTTTGGCTCTTCACGGTCACCACCGACGATCATCAGCACGGCGATGCCGGCGATGATGGTCGCGAACAGGATGGCCGACCACGTATAGAGATGCAGGCCGAACAGCGCCGAGCCATAGGCGCCGGTGCCCGGCACGATATGCAGCAGCACCTGGCGGCCGGCGGCGATGACACCGAACAGGGCGGCGAGGATCGACAGGCCGTAATGCAGCGGCTGGACGCCAAAGCGCAGGTTGAGCAGGAAGCCGAAGCCGCACAGCGCCAGGGCGACACGCTGCAGGACGCACAGGGGGCAGGGCAATTCGTCCAACCCGAACTGCAGGCCGAAGGCGACGAGAAGCGCGACGGCGATCCCTCCTGCACCGATCACATTGCCAAGACGAACGAGAGCTGTCATTTCCGGTTCTCAGAGCGACAGGCTGAGGACGTCGACGATGTGATGGTTCAGCCAGAAGGCTGCCAGCACGAAGCTCATGCCGAACAGGCCGATCGCCATGCCACGTCGTCCGCGGACCGCCACGATCATGGCGACGGCCATCAGCAGGAAGATCAGCGCCGTCATCCGACACGCAGCAGGCGGAGCCGCGGATCCAGAAGATCGCGCAGGCCGTCGCCCAGCATGTTGAGGCCCAGCACGGCGAGCGCGATGGCAAGGCCCGGCCAGACCGCGAGCTCGGGCGCCTGGAAGATGTAGGTCTGGGCATCGCGCAGCATGCGGCCCCACGACGGCACTGGCGGCTGCGCGCCGAGGCCAAGGTAGGAGAGACCGGCCTCGGCCAGGATGGCGACGGCAAACTGGATGGTCGCCTGCACGATCAGGACGCTCGCAATGTTGGGCAGCACATGGCGCAAAGTGATTCGCAATGGCCCCTGGCCCATCGCGGTCGCGGCGCGGATGAAGTCGCGGCTCCACATGGCGAGCGCGGCGCCGCGGGTGACGCGGGCGAACACCGGCACGTTGAAGATGGCGATGGCTAAAATGGCGTTCTGCGCGCTGGCGCCCAGCACCGAGGTGATCAGGATGGCGATCAGCACGGCGGGAAAGGCGAAGATGAGATCGGAGGTGCGTGACAACGCCTCGTCGACCCAGCCGCCGCGCGCCGCCGCCCAGGCGCCCAGCGCCACGCCGGCCGACAAGCCGATCACCACGGCGATCAGGCCCACCGTGATCGAGGTCTGCGCCCCCACCATGATGCGCGAAAGCACGTCGCGTCCCAGGTGATCGGTGCCCAGCGGATAGGCGGCCGACGACGGCATCAGCTTGGCGCGCATGTTGAGTGCGTCGATGGGATGGGGCGTCCACACGATCGACACCAGCGCCGTGCCGACGAACAGCAGGAGCAGCACGGCGCCGATCTGGAAGCCGACATGGCGCGAGGCGCGGGCCCAGAAGGTGCTCATGCGTTGATCCGCGGCCGCGGATCGAGCAGCGCGTAGGCGAGATCGACCAGCAGGTTGACGGCGAGCACCAGGATCGTGAACAGGATGACCACGTTCTTGATAACCACCAGGTCGCGGTTGTTGATTGAATCGTAGACCAGCTGGCCGACACCGGGCAGGCGGAAGACGCTTTCGATGATGACGGCACCCGCCACCAGAAAGCCCGCGATCAGCCCGGCTACCGTCGTCACCGGGATCAGCGCGTTGCGCAACGCATGCTTGAACAGCACCGTGCTCTCGGAGGCGCCCTTGGCACGGGCGGTGCGGACATAGTCCTCGCGCAGCGTGTCGAGCATGGCCGAGCGCGTGACCCGCGTCAGGATCGCGATCTCTCCCAGGGACAGCGACAACGCCGGCAGGATCAGCGCGTGCACGGATTTCAGCGGCTCGGCCCAGCCCGGGAAGCCGCCGGCAGGGAACCATTGCCAGGTCACGGCGAAGGCCAGCACCAGCACGATGCCGAACCAGAAGTTGGGCACCGAGATGCCGATCTGGGTGAAGCCCATGACGCCCCAGTCGCCGGCCCGGCCGTGCTTCCATGCGGCGAACACGCCGAGCGGGACCGCCACCAGGGCGGCCCACGACAGCGCCAGTGCGGCGAGCGGCAAGGTCACCACGAGGCGGTCGCCGATCAGCTTGGCGACCGAGGTGCCGTAGGCGTGGCTGGTGCCGAGATCGAAGGTCAGCAGGCCGCCGATCCATTGCAGGTAGCGCGCAAGCAGCGGCTGGTCGAAGCCGTACTTGGCGCGCACCGCCGCCAGCGTGTCGGGCCGCGCGTCGGTGCCCAACATGACCAGCGCCGGATCTCCCGGCAGCACCTCGACCACGGCGAACACGACGACTGTGGCGAGCGCCAGGGTCACCAGAGCCGCGGCGAGGCGACGCGACAGGAACTCGATCATGCGCCTGTCGCGCCCGCGCCCGAGTCTATTTCCAATACACACCGGTCAGATCGACCTGCGGCGTCGGCGCGTTCTCCCACAGGCCGACCAGGTCCTTCTTCCACACGCCGATCTTGGCGAGCTGGAACAGGAAGCCGTTCACCGCGTCGGCGGCGACGGCGCGCTGCGCCTCCTTCAGGAGCTCGTCACGCTTCTTGAAATCGGTGGCCGCCAGGATCTCGCGCCACTTGGCCTTGAAGGCCGGCGAATTGTAGCCCCAGTAGTAGCCGTCGCGGGCGTAGCGATCGAGGTCGTTGGCCTCGGTGTGGGCGACGATGGTGAGGTCGTAGTTGCCCTCCTTGAACACCTCGGAAAGCCACTGCGGCCACTGCAGGTTGGAGATCGAGATCTTGATGCCGATCTTGCCCAGCTGATTGGCCATCACCTCGCCGGCGCGCTGGGCATAGCCCACCGGCGGCAACTTCAGGCTGGCCTCGAAGCCGTTGGGATAGCCCGCCTCGGCGAGCAGAGCCTTGGCCTTGGCGATGTCGAAGGGATAGGTGTTGGTGAGGTCGACATAGGCCCGGTTGTGCGGGGCGAAGTGGCTGCCGATCGGCACGCCGTAGCCCGATTCCGCCGAGATCAGCTCCTCGCGGTTGATGGCATGCGCCATCGCCTGGCGCACCTTGAGATCGTTGAACGGCTTCCTGGCGTTGTTGGTGGCGAGGATCACCTCGCCCTCGGTGGTGCCGATAACCACGGCGAAGCGCGGATCCTTCTTCAGGCGCTCGACCAGCTCAGGCGCCTGGAAGCCGGGAAAGGCATCGATGTCGCCGGCCAGCAACGCGTTCACCTGCGCCGAGGGGTCCTTGACGACCTTGAAGATCACCGTGTTGAGCTTGATCGAGGCCGGATCGCGATAGGTCGGCGACTTGGTGAGGGTGATCGAATCGCCTTCCTTGCGCTCCTTGAACACGAACGGCCCGGTGCCGATCGGGTTCTTGTCGTTGGTCGGCGCGGTCTTGGGCGTCATGATCGCGGCGTCGCCCAGCGACAGGCTGTAGAGCAGGAAGGAGTTGGGCGACTTCAGCGTCACCTTCACCGTCGCGGGACCGACGATCTCGACCTTGTCGATGTCGGTGTAGAGCGACTTGGCGGGGTTCGTGGAGTCAGGCGCGAACAGCCGGTCGAGGGAGAACTTCACCATCGAGGCGTCGAACGGCTCGCCGTTGTGGAATGTCACGCCCTTGCGCAGCTTGAAGACGTATTCCTTGCCGTCCTCGGAAATGCTCCAGCTCTCGGCCAGGCCGGGGCCGATGGCGCCGTTGCGATCGATGCGGCCCAGCGACTCGTAGATGCTGGGCGTCGTCACCTCGCGGATGGCGGCGGCGGCATTCTTGGTCGGATCGAGCACGGGCGGCTCGAGCGAGATGCCGATCACCAGCCGATCCTTGGCCGGCCCCTGCGCGAACACGCGCGAGCCGAGCGCCGACACGGTGGCAATCGCGCCGGCAGCGCCGAACAGATGACGGCGGGAAAATGAGTCCACGGAAATCCCTCCTCTGAAGCAACTCAAGTCTATCAGCCGCCGAACACGTCCCGCCAGCCGCGCGCCGCGCCCAGCGTCTCGGCATGGTAGACGCCGCGCGCCACCGCGCGCGCCAGACAATCCGCAGACAGCGTGCCGAGCTCGGCCAAGGCCAGCGGATCGCCGCCGAGATCGCGCGTGCCGGTGGCGATGGCGAACACGGTGTCGCCGTCCTGCGGCGTATGCACAGGCCGGATCGAACGGGCGAGCCCGTCCTGCGCCATCACGGCGAGACGCTTGGTTGACGCCTTGTCGAGCCGCGCATTGGTCGCCACCACGGCGATGGTGGTGTTGGCGCGCGGATCGGCGCGCGCAATGTCGGCGGGATCGTGCGTGAGGTCGGCCCGGCTGTGTGATACCGGCAGGGCAAGCCCATGCGATGGCGCCGGCAAGCCGCCGAACTCCTTGCCCTGCTCCAATGGCCAAGCCCAGAACTGGGGCATGTCGCCCATGGTCGTGTAGCCGCGCGCATTCACCGCGACCAGCGCGCCGACTTGCAGGCCGGTCGCAGGATCGATCGCCGATGCGCTGCCCAGCCCGCCCTTGAGGTTGCCCGCCTTGGCGCCCATGCCGGCGCCGGCATTGCCCAGCGCGAAGTCGCGGCAGGCCTTTGCCGTCGCCTCGTAGGCCATCTCGCGATAGGGCGGCCACTCCCAGTCCTTGTCGCCGCCGTTCAGCAGATCGAACAGGATGGCGGTGGGCACGATCGGCACGACCACGTCGGCGATGGCGATGCCGCGGCCGTTCTCGCGCAGCCAGCGCATGACACCGTCGGCCGACGACAGGCCGAAGGCCGAGCCGCCCGAGAGACAAATCGCGTCGATGCGATCGACGCGACACGACGGATCGAGCAGGTCGGTATCGCGCGTGCCCGGCGCGCCGCCGCGCACATCGACCGAGGCCATCGACGGCTCCTCGCACAGCACGACACTCACGCCTGAGCGCAGGCGCTGATCCTCGTGGTTACCGACCAGGATGCCCTCGACGTCGGTGATGAGGTTGCGGAAGCCGGGTCTAAGCATGGGCGAACAACCTCACCCTGAGGAGCGCGCGCAGCACGCGTCTCGAAGGGTGGCCCCAGCCTTGGTGTTGCCATCCCTCGAGACGCCGCGCTTTGCGCGGCTCCTCAGGATGAGGCGGAGTGTGCTGGCGCACATCGCTAGTCGAGCTGCAAGGTCAGCGCCTTGAGGTAGGCCGTCTCGGGCAGGCCGGGATGCACCGGATGATCGAGGGCGGCGCCGGAGCTGCGCAGGATGCGGCCGCTGCGGCCGGCGTCGCGCAGGCCGCGGCGCACTTGTTCCGCGAACAGCGGCGGGTCGACGAGGTGCGAGCAGGAGGCGACGAAGAAGAAGCCGCCCTTGTTGACCAGCGGCGCGGCGAGCCGCACCAGCTTGCGATAGCCCTGGGCGCCGGTCTTGAGATCCTTGCGGCTTTTCACGAAGGCCGGCGGATCGCAGATGACGACGTCGAAGGTCTTGCCGTTGCGCTGCTCCAGCGCATCGAAGGCTTCGCTCTTCTCAAACGAAACCGTCTTATCGACGCCGTTCAGCGCCGCCGCCGCCTTGGCGGAATCGAGGGCGGGCTGCGAGCGATCGACACAGAGCACCGACTTCGCGCCGCGTTTTGCCGCCAGCACTCCGAAACCGCCGGAGTAGCTGTAGACATCGAGGACGCTGGCATCCTTCGCCAGCTCCGCCATGAAGCGGCGATTGTCGCGCTGGTCGTAGAACCAGCCGGTCTTCTGGCCACCCGAGATGTCGGCCACGAACCTGGCATCGTTCTCGATCAATTCGATGGGCTGCGAGGCATCGCCCTTCGCGACCGAGGTGCCGCGCTTCAGGCCTTCCAGCTCGCGCACCGGCGAATCGTTCTTGAGCACGATGGTCTTGGGCGAGAGCTCGGCCTCCAGCGCCTCCAGCAGCACCGGCGTCAGCAACTCCATGCCGGCGGTGTTGACCTGCACGACCAACGCATCGCCGAAGCGATCGATGATCACGCCGGGTAAGCCGTCGGCCTCGGCATGGATCAGGCGATAGTAGGGAACGCCCACCAGGCGGTCGCGCAAGGCAACGGCCTGCGCCAGCCGCCGGCCGAGGAACAGCGCGTCGACCGTGGCTTCGGGATTGGCCGACAAGACGCGCGCGGCGATCAGCGAATGCGGATTGAAGGTGACGAGCCCCAGCGCCTCGCCGCCTGGCGCCCGCAGGATGGCGAGCGAACCCGGCGGGATCGCCTTGGCGTCGGCGTCCATCAGGATCTCGTTGGAGAAGGCCCAGGGATGGCCGGCGCGCACGCGGCGGTCCTCGCCGGCGCGCAGGATCACGCTGGGCAGTTTCTTGGTAGCCAAAGACCTACTCTCCGTTTTTCTACTCTCCGACAGCGACTCCGTCGCGGCGCGGGTCGGCGCCGCCCTGCCAGCCGTCCTCGAACCGGCGGATGCCGGTCAGTCCGCCGTCATGCCGGCGGACTTGTACTTGATGGCCCATGGCGCGCAAGGGTTCCGCCTGCGCCGAAATGGCCGTGCCCTCCTCGACCTCCAGCGGACCCTCCATCTGGATGAGGCGCGGCTGGGCAACCGCATCCTGTGGCGACAGGTTCCAGTCGAGCAAACCGATCAGCGCCTGCAGCGTGTCGCCGATGATGCGCGCGCCGCCGGCCGAGCCCATGGCGGCGATCAGCTTGCGATCCCGGTCGAGCACGAAGCTGGGCGACATCGACGAGCGCGGCCGCTTGCCCGGCTCGACGCGGTTGGCGACCGGCCGGCCGGCGATCTCGTAGCGCGGCGAGAAATCCGTCAGCTCGTTGTTCAGGATGAAGCCCCGCACCATCATGCCGGCACCGAACGGCGCCTCGATGGTGGTGGTGAAGCTCACCGCATTGCCCCAGCGATCGACGATGCTCATGTGGCTGGTGCCGCGCTCGACATAACCCGGCGGCACGCCGGCCGACACTTCGCCCATGCTGCGGTCGGGTGACATGAGCTTGCGGCGCTCGGCGAGATAGGCGGGCGACAACAGGCCCGCCACCGGCACCGCCACGAAGGCGGGATCGGCGACGTAGCGGTCGCGATCGGCGAAGGCGAGCCGGCTCGCCTCGGCGATGAGATGCAGCGAGCGCGGATCGTCGGGCTTGTCCTTCCAGATCTCGAACGGTTCCAGCAGGCCCAGGACCTGCAGGATGGCGATGCCGCCGGATGACGGCGGCGGCATGCCGCAGAGGATCCAGACGCGATAGGGCCCGCACAGGGGCTCGCGCTTGGCGGGCTTGTAGGCGGCAAGATCGGAAAGCGCGAGCGTGCCCGGACGGACATGGCTCTTCACGCGTTCGACCATCTCGGCCGCAATCGGCCCCTCATGCAGGACACGCGCACCCTCGGCGGCGATCGACTGCAGCGTCTCGGCCAGCGCAGGATTGGTCACGCGCTCGCCGACCTTCTTGGGCGATCCGTCGTCGTTGAAGTACACCACGCGGATGCCGGGCTCCGTGTTGAGCCCCGGCATGCGCTGCAGGGCCGACGCGAGCCGCGGCGGCGCCGGGAAGCCGTCGCGCGCGAGCGCGATGGCGCTCGCGAACAGCGTGTTCCAGGCGAGCTTGCCGTGTTCCTTGTGGGCGACTTGCAGCATCGCCACCGCGCCTGGCACGCCGACGGCCATGCCCGACCGCACGGCCTGGAGGAGCGGCAAGGGCTGGCCGTTGGCGCCCAGGAACATGCCGGGCGTGGCGCCGGCCGGTGCGGTCTCGCGGCCGTCATAGACGTCGATCGTGCCGGTGGCGTCGTCGTAGTACAGCAGGAAGCCGCCACCACCGATGCCCGAGGCCTGCGGCTCGACCACGCCCAGCACCATCTGCACCGCGATGGCGGCATCGAGCGCCGTGCCGCCGCGGCGCAGGGCTTCCAATCCGGCCTCGACGGCCATCGGGTTCGCCGCCGCCACCATCGTCTTGGGCGCCGCCTGTGCCGCTGGACCGAGGCCCAACAGCGTAACGACGACGACGAAAAGGCGGCGCAGCATCATGCGCGGCGCGCCACGATGAACAGTCGGCGGAACGGGAAAAGCGTGATGCCGTCGGCACGGGTCGGATAGGCTTCGGCCAGAAGCTTGGCGTAGGTGTCGTAGAAGGCCGCACCCTCTTCCTTTGTGAGCGCCTCCATGTAGGGCCGGAGGCCGGTGCCGGCGGTGTACTGCGCCACGGGATCCTTCCCGGTCAGCACCTGCTGATAGATCGTCTCCCAGACATCGAGCTCGGCCGTGAGCGGCTTCAGCGCGTCGTAGTAGCGCGCCGGGTCCCAGACGCTGCGGATACCACCGACCTTGGCGAGCTTGTCGCGCCACGGACCCATTTCAGCCGCCTGCTTCATCAGCGCGTGCGAGGGCGCCTCGTGATTGCGCGGCATCTGGATGGCAAGCTGGCCGCCGGAGGGCAGCAGCTTCAGCAGGCCGGGAAAATAGTCGATGTGGTTCTCGACCCATTGATAAGCGGCGTTGCTGTAGAGGATGGCGGGCGGCACGTCGGGCTTGAAGTGCTTGAGGTCGCCCTTGCTGAATGTCACTCGCGGGTCGGCCGTCTGGGTGCGGGCCTTGGCGAGCATCTCTTCCGACGAATCGACGCCGATTATCGGCGCCCCGGGAAACTTCTCGGCCAGGATGCGCGAGATGTTGCCGGCGCCACAGCCGAGATCGTAGATCGCATGGCCGGGACGTGCGGCGTTGGCAGGATCGAGGCGGCCCATCAGGTCGAGCGCAGGCCGCAGCCGGGCGTCGACGAACTTGAGATAGAGGTTGGCGTCCCAGGTCGGAGCCTTGAGCGTCGGGGCGTTCACGTCACTTCTCCTCGAAAGCGGCATCGACCGGCACGCGATAGGCCATGGCGATCTTGTTGCCCTTCTGCGCCGCCAGGACGACGGCCATGAATTCCTCGTGCATCTCCTCGGTCATACCCCTGGCCCGCGCCATGGCGCCGTGCGAGGCGATGCAATAGTCGCACTGATTGGCGATGCTGACCGCGAGATAAACCAATTCCTTGGTGAGCGGATCGAGCGAGCCAGGTGCGAACGCAGCCTTCATTTCCTCTGCAAAGCGCTCCATCACTGCCGGATGCTTGGCCATCGCCTTCCAGACATTGTTGATGCCGGCGGGATCGATGCCGCGGCGTTGGGCGATGTCCTCGACCACCGCCTTGGCGCGCGGGTTCATGTCCTTGTACTCGGTCAGCCTCGGCATGGGGCGCTCCTCGCATGACCATAACGTAAGTCATTTATGGTGGCAACACCAGGGTAATTTATGCGTACCGTGGGACGCATTATACGCACTATACCCACAACCAATTGTAGCTTGGCGCGCGGCGAGGCAGACAAGTGCAAGCACTGCCTACAACGCGTCCCTCCCCTTCGCGGAGTCGCGAAGGGGAGGAAGCTGCCTGCCTGCAGGTCAGTCGACAGCCATGTTGTCGAGCAGCCGCACTGAGCCCAGGCGGGCGACGACCAGAACCCGACGCGGACGGCCTTCGACGGGCGTGTCGAGCGTTCCGGCATCGCGCAGCGCCAGATAATCGACGGCGTCGAAGCCCGCCTGCAGCAACTTGGGCGTGCCTTCCTCGACAGGCAGTGATCCGCGGGCGATCTCGCCCAGCACCTTGTTCAGCCGGCGCGCAATAGCCAGCTGATCCGGCGTCAGATAGGCATTGCGCGACGACAGGGCGAGGCCGTGCTCATCGCGCACCGTCGGCACCGGCAGGATGCGGCAGGGAATGTCGAGATCGCGGGCCATGCGCCGGATCACCAGCAGTTGCTGATAGTCCTTCTCGCCAAAGGCAGCGATGTCGGGCGCAACCTGTATCAGGAGCTTTGCGACCACCGTCGCGACGCCGGCAAAGTGTCCCGGCCGGAACGTCGCCTCGAGGTCGGCGACGATCGTGCCCGAGGGCACGACCATCGTGGCGAATCCGTCGGGATAGATCTCCCCGACCGTCGGCAGATAGGCGAGGTCGGCTCCGACTTCACCAAGCCTTTCGAGGTCGAGCGCTTCCTGGCGAGGATACTTGGCAAGGTCCTCGTTGGGGCCAAACTGGGTCGGGTTGACGAAGATGCTGACCACGACACGGTCCGCACCCGCCCGGCGGGATGCCTCCACGAGGGAGAGGTGGCCCGCATGCAGAGCGCCCATGGTCGGCACGAGGCCGACGGCCTTGCCGGCAGCACGCCAGCCGGCAACGACCTCACGCACATCCGCGACACTGCGCGATACCCGGATACTCATGACATACGCTACTCCTGGCACGCAGCTATTCGACGACCTCTGTGGCGCCATAGAGAACCGTCGGCGGCACGGTGAGGCCGAACGCCACCGCGGCCTTGGGGTTGATCACCAGGGCATGGTCGGGCGGCAATTCGATCGGCAGGTCGGCCGGGCTGCTACCCTTCGCGATGCGGTCGACGAAGTAGGCCGCGCGCTCCATGCGGGCGCGGTCGTCGATGCCGTAGGTGAAGAGCCCGCCGGCCACGGCAAAGACCGGAAAATCGCTGACCACCGGCAGCCGCGCGCTGCGCGCCGCGGCAACGATGCGATCCTGATGGCCGATGAAGATCGGCTGCACGACAACGGCCTGCACGCCCTGCTGCTTCAACGCCGCCAGCAGCGGCTCGTCGATCTCCGACGGCGTATCGACCAGCCTCACCGTGAGCTTGATGCCGAGTTGGGCCGCCGCCTGCTCGATGCCGGCGACGAAGGTTTTCGTGTTCGGATCGCGCGACGAGCCGACGAAGGCCACCGACTTCAGGTCGGGCATCAGCTCGCGCAGCAAGGCGAGCCGCTTGCCCGACAGGTCGGGGCCGACCATCGACATGCCGGTGAGCCTGCCGCCCGGCCGGGCGATGCTGGCGGCAAAACCGGGCGCGATGGGATCCGCGACGGGCGCCATCACGATCGGGATATTGCTGCCCTCCGTCACCTGCTTGGCGATGGCGACGGCGGGTGTCGCCGTGACCACCATGACGTCGACTCCGCGATCCGCGAAGTCCTTCGCAGCCTTGCGTGTTCGCTCGACGTCGCCATCGGTGAAGGCCGTCAGCAGCTCGAGGTTGCGGCCCTCGACGTAACCGTAGGCGCGAAGGCCCTCGCGCAGGCGCGCCGCGTAGATGGGATCCATCGAGGCCGGCCACCAGCTCAGCAGGCCGACCACGATCTTCTTCGGGGCCTGGCCTGCAGCAGCGCCGGGAATGGCGGCGATGGCGGCAGCGATGAGGACGCGGCGCTTCAGCCCCACGATCAATACATATGCTGGCCGCCGTTGATCGACAGCGTCGAGCCGGTGATGAAGCCGGCATCGTCCGCGACCAGGAACATCACGCCACGCGCGATCTCGTCGGCCTTGCCGAGGCGGCCGACCGGGATCTTGGCGACGATCTTCTCCAGCACGTTGGCCGGCACCGCCGAGACCATGTCGGTCTCGGTGTAGCCCGGCGCGATGGCGTTGACGGTGATGCCCTTGGACGCGCCCTCCTGGGCCAGCGCCTTGGTGAAGCCGTGGATGCCCGACTTGGCAGCGGCGTAGTTCACCTGGCCGTACTGGCCGCCCTGGCCGTTGATCGAGCCGATATTGACGATGCGGCCGAAGCCGCGGGCGTTCATGCCCTCCCACACCGCCTTCGACATGTTGAAGCAGGAGCCGAGGTTGGTGTCGATCACCTGGTCCCACATGTCGCGCGTCAGCTTGCGCATGGTCGAATCGCGGGTGATGCCGGCGTTGTTCACCAGCACGTCGATCGGGCCCAGCTCCTTCTCGATGTCGGCCACCACCTTCTGGCAGGCGGCGAAGTCGCCGACGTCGAATTTGTAGACATGGATTCCGGTCTCCGCCTTGAACTTCTGCGCCGCCGCATCGTTGCCGGCGTAGGTGGCGGCCACCTTGTAGCCCTTGTCCTTCAGCATGCGCGATACGGCGGCGCCGATGCCGCGGGTCCCGCCCGTCACGACTGCTACACGTTCGGCCATTTTTTCCTCCCTAACGTTCCTGCCCTCGCACTCTAGCCCGTTCCGATGGTCTGCGGGCAAGCGAGAACGAATTGACGGGAGATGCCGGATAACGCCGCCGGCGGCGCGGGTCATAGAACGGCAACCATGAAACCCTTCACCGCCCTGCTCGGCGCCGCCGCCGGGACCCACACCGCCGACCAGCTGGCGCTCGCCACGCTGCCCCTCACCGCCACCCTGGTGCTGGGCGCCGGCCCCGACATCCTGGGCCTACTGGTCGCCCTGCAAAGCGCAGCCTGGCTGCTGGTCACCCTGCCGGCGGGCGCCTGGGCCGATCGCATGCCGCGGCGCAGCCTGCTGATGGTTGGCCTGGCGCTGGGCCTCGCCGCCTCGATGGTCGCGGTTGTCGCGGCGGCTTTGGGCATCACCGGTCTGCTGGGCGTGGCCGCTTTCGTCGGCGCCTCGGGCACTGTGGTCTACATGCTGACCTCGATGTCGCTGTTGCCGAGCCTGGTGCCGGCGGCAGACCTGCCGCGCTCCAATGCCCGGCTCGAGCTCGCGCGGGCCATCGTGAGCCTGGCCGCGCCATTCGTGGCGGGCCTGCTGGCGCAGCATCTGTCGCCGACCTGGGGCTATGCGCTGGCCGCGCTGGGTGCGGCCGTGGCGCTCGCCTGCATCGTCGCCCTGCCCAAGACGCCGGCGCCGACCGCCGCCGATCAGCGGCCCTCGATGGTGGCGGCCATCCGGGCCGGCGCGCGCTTCGTGGTCCATCACGAGCTGCTGCGCGGCATCAGCCTCTGCGCCATCTTCTGGAACTTCGCCTTCTTCGCCCTGCTCGCGGTCTGGGCGCCGTTTGCGCTGAACCTCTTGAAGCTCGATCCGCAGAGCATGGGCCTCGCCCAGTCGGCCTACGGCGCCGGCCTGATCCTGGGCGCGCTGGTTGCGCCGGTCTCCTCCAGGCGCCTGCCGCCGCTGGTCACCCTGATCTTCGGACCGGCCGTGTCCGTGATTGCTGCGGCGATGTTCCTGCTGGCGCCCTCGGGCAACAGTTTTGCCTTCGCCGCAGCAGGCCATTTCCTGGTGGGCTTCGGCCCGATGCTGTGGCTGATCTGCCAGACCACGGTGCGCCAGCTGGTGACGCCGGCGCCTCTGATGGGCCGCGTCAACGCCACGGTGCAGACCGCGATCTACGGGGTGCGGCCGCTGGGCGCGCTGGCTGGCGGCGTGGTCGCGGCACACGCGGGGCTACAGGCGGCGTTTCTGCTGATTGCCGCCTCCTTCGTGCTCTCGACCCTTGTGATCGTGCTGTCGCCGCTCGCCCGGCTGCGCGCCCTGCCGCAGCCAGTGGCGGCCTAAGCCCTATCAGAAATCAGCGTAGCCCGCGCAGTGAGTGTAGTAGGTTCCGTTCGTCGCTGAGCCGGCGTGATAGCCGAACGTGAAGCCTTTAGATCCGTTGAAGCTATCACGTTTTGGACCTCTGCCAAGCAATTTACCAGTAAGACGCTGACAGCGGAGTAATGACATGGGCCAAGCACCCGATGATGAATACTCGGAGCTAAAGTAGTTTCTGTCGTTCTACTCCGATCGGTACTTCAATGTTGAGGGCTTACCACCGGAGCAACGACCAGTGGCCAGCCTGGAGGTGCTTGAGAAGAAGAATATAAAAGCAGCATCAAACGGGCTTCTCCAAGCAATTAACGACTGCGTAGAGATGTCATTCCATCTCAATCCGGAAATCGTCGCAAAACTAGACGAACAACTAAGAGATCAAGGCATCGTGACGCTTTCGGAATTACCGAGGAGATATTCAAAGAAGTACGCGTCAATAGTGAAGCGCGGTCGGATCAAAAACGATACCGAGTACTATCTCATCCAAAATGTGCAGGGTGATCCAACCACAAAGACGCCGGAGGAGCGCGCGTTACTCGAAAGGCTGGTTACTGACTACGAGGGGGTCTGACCTTGTAGGGTCGGTCAGGAGGCGCGGACGATGAAGACGTGGTCAATGGTGTGCTGGCGCTGCTGCTGATTGCTGCCTCACTCGCGCTGTTCACCGTGGTGATCGTGGTGTCACCGCTGGCCCGGCTGCGCCATCCCGCAGCCGGTGGCGGCATAGCGACGCCCTCTTCCTTTTCAGCTGGACTTTATATGGATCATGTCCCATATATAGTTCAGAAGATGGCTGATCTTCCGCGAAAGAGTCCCATCGTGTTCTACCGCACACGGGGCGGCAACGAAGTCGTTCGGGACTGGCTGCGCAGCTTGGACGAAGGAGATCGGAGCGCCATCGGACAGGATCTCATGCGCGTACAGTACCGTTGGCCGGTCGGCATGCCGTTGTGTCGGTCACTTGGCGAGGGGCTTTGGGAGGTTCGCAGCGACCTGCCAGGCAATCGTATCGCTCGTGTGATGTTCAGCATCGCCGGTGACCGAATCGTGGCTCTCCATGGTTTCATCAAGAAGACCCGAAAGACGCCGCCCGACGATCTCGCCCTCGCTCGCAGACGCAAGCGTGAATTCGAATAGCAAGGAGCCCCGGCGTGAAGAGCAAGAAAAGAGCCGCCCGTTCTGCCTCCAAACTCACCACTCTTGAGGATTTGCTCAAGGAGGAAGGCAAGCTCGAAGAGTTCGAGGCGATCGCCATCAAGGAAGTGATCGCTTGGCAGCTTGGAGAAGCCATGAAAGCAAAGAAGCTTTCACGAAAGGGATTGGCCGAGCGCATGCATACGAGCCGAAGCCAGATCGGCCGCCTACTCGATCCAAAGGACGGCAATGTCACACTGACCACGCTGCAGCGGGCTGCGGCCATTGTCGGGCGAAAACTCCGACTTGAGCTCGTATAGCGACGTCATATGCTGTCTCGGATGCACAAAGACAGCGTCTCCAGCCCGCTTGACCGCCGCCTTCCGCCGGTCGACTTTACCGGCGGAGGCCCTTGGATGAAGAAGCTACTGATTGCGTTTGCGTTGTTGTCGCTGGCTGCGTGCAGCGAGAATTCGACGTGGTTCCGGTTCAACAATGCCTTCGGCACGGGGACCTTCCCGGTCGCGAGCGAGGGCCAGGCGGCGGTGTACCTGGTGCGCGAGGTGTCATATCCGGACGCGCCGCCCATCAAGGTCACCATGGACGGCGCGCCGATCGTAGACCTGCCGCCGACCAGCTATGCGCGGCTGAATCTCGCTCCCAAGCTCTACGATTTCCGCACTTACGGCCTCCAGCGCAACCGCGAGCTGATCATCACCGTGGCGCCCGGCCAGACGCGCTTCTTCGTGGTGCAGCCCTCGGGCGAGAACCAGCAGAACGCGGAGATGCTCGAGCTGTCGCAGGAAGAAGGCCGCAAGCTGGTGCGCAAGGCCCAGCAGGTGACGCCGTTCGCCTTCGGGACGTACGCACCGAATTAGTGATTCGCTGGGAGCGCGCCACTCCGTGGCGCTCATATCTGTCGTCCTGAGCGCAGCGAAGGACCTCATCGCCGTCTGCAATCGGCATGAGATCCTTCGCTTCGCTCAGGATGACAGAGGCGGCACGGAGTGCCGCGCTCCCGGCAACGAGCGGGCCGGAGGCCCGCGCTCCCTTAAAGATCAGTCGCGCTGGACGCACATGGCGATGCCCATGCCGCCGCCGATGCAGAGCGTGGCGAGGCCCTTCTTGGCATCGCGCTTCTGCATCTCGTAAAGCAGCGTCGTCAGGACGCGCGCGCCCGAGGCGCCGATCGGATGGCCGAGCGCGATCGCGCCGCCATTGACGTTGAGCTTCTCGGGGTCGAGGCCGAGCTGCTTGCCGACCGCGACGGCCTGGGCCGCAAAGGCTTCATTGGCCTCGACGAGGTCGAGGTCCTTCACCGTCCAGCCGGCTTTCTTCAGCGCCGCCTGCGAGGCGGTGACGGGGCCGATGCCCATGATCGAGGGATCGACGCCGGTGGTCGCCCACGACACGATCTTGGCGAGCGGCTTGATGCCGCGCTTCTTGGCCTCGTCGGCCGACATCAGCACCAGGGCGGCCGCGCCGTCGTTGATGCCCGACGCGTTGCCCGCCGTGACCGAGCCGCCTTCCTTGGTGAAGGCCGGCCGCAGCTTGGCCAGCGTCTCGACCGTGGTGCCATGGCGCGGGAACTCGTCGGTATCGACCACGACCTCGCCCTTGCGGGTCTTCACCGTCACCGGGACGATCTCGTCCTTGAAGCGGCCGGACTTCTGCGCCGCCTCGGCCTTGTTCTGCGAGGACGCCGCGAAGGCGTCCTGCTCGGCGCGGGTGATCTGGAACTTCTGCGCCACGTTCTCGGCGGTGTTGCCCATGTGATAGCCATGGAAGGCGTCCCACAGGCCGTCCTTCAACATGGTGTCGATCATCTTGAACTCGCCCATCTTGGTGCCGTCGCGCATGTAGCCGGCATGCGGCGCCTGGCTCATGCTCTCCTGGCCGCCGACCACCATGATCGAGGCGTCGCCGTTCCGGATCGCCTGCCAGCCGAAGGCGACGGCGCGCAGGCCCGAGCCGCACAGCTGGTTGATGCCGAGCGCGGTCTTCTCGACCGGGATGCCGGAATTGACCGCGGCCTGGCGCGCCGGGTTCTGGCCCTGAGCGGCGCTCAGGATCTGGCCCATGATGACTTCGTCGACTTCCTCGGGCTTCACCTTGGCGCGCTCCAGCGCGCCCTTGATCGCGACCTTGCCGAGGTCGTGGGCGGGTACCGCGCCGAAGGCGCCGTTGAACGATCCGATCGGCGTGCGCGCTGCGCTCGCGATGACGATTTCGGTAGCCATGTGCGTGATCCTCCTTGCGGGCCGCCCTGCACCACGGATTTTATAGACCCCTCACCGGCAGCGGCAAGGACCCCGCTTGGACCGACATCACATCGTCACCGAGCGCCTAAATCTGCGGCCCATCACCTGGGCCGACAGGGATCGACTGGCGATATTGCATGCCGATGCACGGGTGATGAGCCTTCTGCAGCATGGCGTCCTGACGCGCGACCAGAGCGACGCCCTGGTCGCCACCTACGACGCCGAATGGCCGGCGCTGGGCTTCGGCAACTGGACCGCGACCGAGCGCGCGACCGGCCAGCTGGTCGGGTTGGGCGGGCTGCGCGTCCACACCGGCGATTATGGCGTGGCGATCCGGCTCGCCTTCACGCCCGAGGCTCAGGGCAAGGGCTACGGGCCCGAGCTCGGCCGCGCGGCGCTCACGTTCGCCTTCGATGTCGCCAAGCTCGATCGCGTCGTCGCCCTGACGCGCGCTGACAATGTTCCCAGTCGGCGCTCGCTCGAGAAGTGCGGCATGGTACGCGAGCGCGAGATCAGGATGGCATCCGGCCGCACCATCCTGCTTTACGCCATCGACAAGCGCTCCTAGCCGGCCAGATCGGGGGACCGAGGCCTGCGGAAGCCCATCGCCATCCAAGCTGCGATCAGCTTCAGCATGAAGGGAGCGGACTGAACGCGATGGGTCGGCACGTCATCGGGAAGCGCTCCTGTCGCAAAGCGGTTGCGGTACAGCGACAGCCAGTGTCCCTTGGTGAAGTCGAGGAACATCGCCGAATTGCAGCACGCGGCAACGACTCGTCGGGTGGGCGAATCGGATTTCAGCCGATGCTCTTGCAGATGCTGGCGTCCGCTCAGGCACCGCACGCGATCCTTGCGATAGAGGATCATGCTCGTTCCGCCGTCGGGATCGAGCACCGGCGGGGCCGACGCCAGCCGCTCGAGCTGGCGGCCCGCCTCCTGGCAATTCGTGCAGTAGCACGAGGCGGCCACAATCGGCCGGCCGATTGCCTTGAATCTCACCTTACCGCATTGGCACGTCGCTGCTGTATCCATTCTGGACCACCTCCGGATCCAGGACGAGTGGCGAGGCCGAAAGGATTCACGCTCCCTTATGACCTGACCGGCACCAGGGCCTCGAAGCGCTGGCGGTAGCGGCGCGAGAGGTTCACCTCGGCGCCGTCCTGCAGGCGGATGCGCCAGTCGCCGCTGATCCAGGGCGTGACCTCGGCGATGCGCGAGACATTGACGACATAGGATTTGTGGACGCGCACGAAGCGCTTGGGATCGAGCTCGCCTTCGAGCTTGGTGAGCGACGAGCGGATCTCCAGCGTGTCGCCGCCGACATGCAGGACGGCATAGTTGCCGGCCGCCTCGACCCAGTCGATGTCGGCCACCTCGACCATGATCTCCTTGCCGCGCTTGCGGACGGCGAAGCGCTCCGGCAGCGACATTCGCACCGACTCTGGCGGCGACGGCGACGGCTCGACCGCGGCCGGCTCGGCCGGCACAGGCGGAAAACGTTGCAGGATGTGGTGCAACGCCACGATGCCCGCGCTCAGCATGATGTAGGAAACGATGTCCTTGGCAAACTCGTAGGCCAGCCGGTCGGCCGTCAGGGGAAACGAATAGGGCTTGCCCAGGATGGCGGAGAACCACAGCAGTCGCAGCGCCGCCATGCCGACGGTATGGACGATGCTGAATGGCACGACGGCCGCGACATGGATCAGCAATGGTCGCGCGGAGGCACTCAACGGCCATCGCCGCTGCAGCCAATAGAGAGCGGGCAGCAGGGCCGCGATGACGAGATGGCTCGTGATCTCGATGGCGAGAGCATCGCCATAACTGATCGGCGAGCGCGTCCGGGCCTGGTCGGCGACGGCAACATAGGTGCGCACGACCACCGACACGGCAAGCAGCGCGGCCCAGATGGCCGGCAGGCGCCAGTCGACAGGACGCGGTCCGTTGTCCGTCATTTCCGCTTGGAAGGAATATTGCCCAGCCAGTCGATCAGCGGCGTCCAGCAGAGGTCGCGGGCGCGGCCGCTCACCACCATGCCGATATGGCCGAGCGGCAGGTCGAGGCGCGTGACGCGTTTCAGCCCGCGACCCGGCTCGGCCAGCGCCGCGGCCGAGAGCGGCGGCACGATGCGATCGCCCGACGGGATCATGACCAGCGACGGCACGTTGATCCTGGAAGGCACGATGCGCTTGCCGCCGACCGTCCACTTGCCCGTGCCCGGCAGGTTGTCGCCGTACCAGCCGATCAGGCATTCGCGCGCCGTCGGCCCGGCGAGCGGCGCGCCCTCGTTCAGCCAATCCTCCAGCAGCACGAACTCGCGCGCCGAGTTGCCTTGCTGGTCCATACCGAGGAAACGGCCGAACTTCTTCACCGCCAGCCATGGGTCGAGCGACCAGAACAAGGTCTGCAGGATGTCGACCGGCAGCTCGCCCACCTGGTCGGCGAGGCGCGCCAGCATCGGGCCGGCCGACAGCAGGAAGGCATGACCCGTGCGATCGGCATGGAAGTCCCAGGGTGCGGCCAGCAAGGCCAGTCCGGCGACCCGGCGCGGCCGGCGCGCGGCCAGCGCCACGGCGAGCGTGCCGCCCATGCAGTAGCCCATCACGGCGGGAGCGCGGCGCGCCCGCTTCATGAGAAAGGCCAGCGCACGCTCGAGGCGGGCGACATAGGCCGTGCTGTCGAAACGGCGTTCGTCGGCGTCGGGGGTGGCGCCGGGCGTGCCCCAATCGACGAGGTATGGTCGGAGACCTTGAGCGGCCATGGCGCGCAGCAGGCTCTTCTCGGCGGTGAGGTCGAGCACCTCCCAGCGATTGATCAGCGAGGGCACGACCAGCACGGCGCGCGCCTTGCGTCCGCGCGCGGCGCGATGGGTGGCGCCGTAGTCGAGCAGGCGCGTGTTGCCCTCGCTCCAGACGGCAGGCGGATTTTCAAGCGAGCGGTGGACGGGGTGCCGACGATAGGCCAGCACGCCCGCGGCCAAGCGCTCCATGCGGCGCGCGATCTCGTGATGCAGCGCCTGATCGAACGCGCCGGGCTCGAGTCGGGCGATCTCCGGCAGCAGCGCCGCGATGGTCTCAGGCGCGGTCGAGCCGGGATTCGAGGTCGGCGATCCGGGCTTCCAGAGCTTCCACGCGCTTTCGGAGCTCGCCCACGTCATCAGCGCCGTGCCCAGATGGAGAGGAAGCGGCCGGGGACCCAGTCGTTGCTGCATGCTGTGCTCCTTGGACTGCCTGGAGTGCGCTTGCAATCTGGCTGTTCGCGGCAGCGAAAAGGCGGGCGATCTGCTCGGTCAGCGCCTGGTCGGAGGCGAGCCCGGAGAGCTGGCTTTGCCACAGATCGAGATAGCGCCGGGCCAGGCGATCAGCGTCGGTGGCGGCGTCGTTGCCGGCGTCACTTGCGTTGTCGTTGTCAGGGGCCATGCGCGGACTATAGCGGCATCAGGTGACAAACGCGCCTTTCGCATGCGCAAAGCGCTCCTTGTCGCACTGCGGCATCGGCGCTAAGGTTGCCGCCTTCCGTGTAAACGAATGTTTACTCGCGTCTGCTCGAAGGAGCGAAGCGTAATGGCCGATCAGGCAGCAACCGAGGGTGGACCCAAGCCCGCTCCGGTAGTGATCAAGAAGTACGCGAACCGGCGACTCTACAACACGGCGACATCGGCCTATGTGACGCTCGACCACCTCGCGACGATGGTGAAGGAAAAAACCGACTTCGTGGTCTACGACGCCAAGACCGGCGACGACATCACGCGCTCGGTGCTGACGCAGATCATCTTCGAGGAGGAGAGCAAGGGCGGCCAGACGCTGTTGCCGATCCCCTTTCTCCGGCAATTGATCTCGTTCTACGGCGACAGCCTGCAAGGCGTGGTGCCGCAATATCTCGAGATGTCGATGGCGCAGTTCGCGCGCAACCAGGAGCAGATGCGCAAGTACCTGCAGAACGCCTTCGGCTTCAATCCGTTCCAGCAGTTCGAGACGATGGGCAAGCAGAACATGGAGATGTTCGAGCGGGCCATGCGCATGTTCAATCCCTTCCAGGGGCGGGTCCCGACGACGCCCGCGGCGGCCAACGGCCAGGAGCCGCCGGCCAGGCCCGAGACGCCGGCCGCGTCCGCGGCGCCACCCAGCGAGGGCGCGATCGACGACCTCAAGCGCAAGCTCGACGAGCTGCAGAACCAGCTCGCGGAACTCAGCAAGAAATCGTAGTTCCATGGGTGATGTAAATGGGTGATGGGCCGCCGCCGTTGCGACGAGTCATGTCGCCTTGCATCGGTATCTGCACGCTCGATCCCAAGAGCGGCTTCTGCCTCGGCTGCAAGCGCACCGTCGAGGAGATCGGCCGCTGGATGATGCTGGACGATCGCGATCGGCAGAAGGTTTTGGACCAGCTGCCGTTGCGGAAGATCGCTTAGCGCCGGGGGCGCGCCACTCCAGTGGCGCGTCATGGAGCTAGGAGATCCAATACCACCTCACCCTGAGGAGGCGCGAAGCGCCGTCTCGAAGGGTGGCAACACTTCTGCCGTGGCCTACCCTTCGAGACGCGCCCTGCGGGCGCTCCTCAGGGTGAGGTCGTGTTGTTGCCCACGTGGTCATGACGCGCCACTGGAGTGGCGCGCCCCAGCCTATCTCCCCTTGAACACCGGCTTGCGCTTTTCGCGGAAGGCGCCGGTGCCCTCCTTGTAGTCCTCCGTGAGACCGGTCAGCACGTTCTGGTCGGGATCCATGTGCGAGCCGAGCTCGTGCAGGGCAAAGGCGAAGCGGTTGACGGTGGCCTTGGTCATGCGCACGGGGATCGGCGGCTGCTTCGCAATGCGCTCGGCGAATTCCATCGCGGAGGCCAGCGCCTGCCCGTCGTCGACCACCTTCTCGACCAGCCCCCACTCCAGCGCGTCGGACGCTGGAATGCGGTCCGACGCCAGGATCACCGCCTGCTTGGTGCGCGCCGGCCCCATCAGGGCGATCATGCGCGGGATCGAGCCCCAGCTCATGTTCATGCCGAGCTCGACCTCGGGAATGCGGAAATGCGCGCTCTTCCCGCAGAACCGGAAGTCGAGCGACACGACCAATGCCGCGCCGCCGCCGACGCAATGGCCTTCGATGGCCGCGATCGTCACCTGGTCCATGTCCTGCCAGGCGCGCGACATCTTGGGGCCGAGCCGCTGGCGATGGATCTTCTCGGCGATGGTGGCGGTGTCGCGCAGGCGGCCTTCGTGATCCTTGAGGTCGAAGCCGGCCGAGAACGCCTTCGCCGAGCCGGTCAGGATCACCACGGTGGTCTCGAGATCGTCTTCGAAGTCGCGCGTGACGTCCCGCAGCTCGCGCATCGCCTGGTAGGAGAAGGCGTTGATGTTGTCGCCGCGATCGAAGCGCACGACCGCGATGCGGCCCTGCGGGCCCAACCCCTTCTCGACTTTGACGAACCGCCGCTCCATTTGAAGTTCCTCCTGTGTTCGCCGCACGGTAGCGGCTTGCCTTTACAAGCGCGAGCCGCTTGGGTTGGATGGCCCTCATGTCGAAATCGATCGCTTTTCTTTCGCTCGAACGCCGCATCGACGCGATGTTCGCCCGCTACACCCAGCCCGGCTCGCCGGGCGCCGTCGTCGCCGTCATGCAGGCGGGCGAGGTCGAGATCTGCAAGGGCTACGGTCTCGCCAGCATCGAGCACAACGTGCCGATCACGCCGCAAACGCGCTTTCGCATCGCCTCGGTGAGCAAGCAGTTCACCGTCACCACAGCGCTGCTGCTGGCGGCCGAGGGCAAGCTCAGCCTCAGCGACCCGCCGCACAAGTATCTCAAGGAGCTGAAGCCGCTCCCCGTCACCATCGACCAGATGATGCGCAATTCCAGCGGCCTGCCGGATTTCCTGGAGTTGCTGCGGCTGGGTGGACATGGGCTGGAGAAGCCGGTGCGCGCGGTCGAGCTGTTCGCGGCGTGCACGCGCAACGGCCATCTCAACTTCGCGCCGGGCAGCCGCTTCCTCTACAGCAACACCAACTTCCTGCTGCTGGGCCACATCATCGAGCGGCTGACCAGGAAGAAGCTGGGCGAGGTCATGGAGGAGCGCATCTTCAAGCCGCTGGGCATGACCAGCACCCGGCTGGCGTCGGAGATCGACACGGTGATCCCCGACCTCGCCACCGGCTATCTCGGCGACGACAGCCACGGTTTCCGCCGCGCCGGCCATGCCTATCCGCAGGGCGGCGAAGGCGGGCTCACCTCATCGGTCGAGGACCTGCTGATCTGGAGCCGGCACTTCGACAATCCGGTGCTGGGCAAGGATCTGCCCGAGCAGCTCGCGGCCAAGGCGGCGCTCACCGGCGGCCATGCCAACCATTACCGGCGCGGCGTCGGCGTGGGCGAGCTGCGCGGCCTGGGGACGATCGGCCATGGCGGCCTCTGGCCGGGCTTCCGCACCGAGTTCCTGCGTGTGCCGGCGGCCGACCTCACCGTGATCGTGATCGCCAATCTCGCCAGCATCGATCCCTGGCGGCTGGCGCACGCCATCGCCGAGGATGCGCTCGCGGGCAACAAGCAGCTCAGGCCCAAGCTCGAACCCCTCAGCGAGGCCGAGATCAAGCCGATCGCCGGCACCTGGTTCAATGCCGACGAGCCCGCGTTGTTCGACCTGGCCTGGAAGGGCGGCGAGGCGGTCGTGACCCAGAACGGCATGCCCTTCGTGCTGGCGCGCCGCGCCGGCGGCTGGTTCGGCGCCGAGCGCGGCTCGTTCGAGTTCATGCTGAAGCCTGGGAAGGACGGGCTGCGCGTCGACCTCGGCGCCGGGCGCGTGCTGCCGTTCAAGAAGCTCGGCAAGCGTAAGGTCGTGCCGGCGGGGCTTGCCGGCACCTACGTCTCGGAGGACTCAGGCGCCAGCTGGGCCATCACGGGCAAGGGCGACAGGTGGCACGCCGCTGTCAGCGGCCCGCTGATCGCGAGCGGCCCGGCCTGGAAGGTGCAGGGCGTCGATGCCGACACCATCGAGACCGAGATGCCGGCGGGTTGGATCACCGCCACGCAGCTGGCCCACCTGGTGCGCGACAAGGCGGGCAGGGTCGAAGCGATCGAGGTCTCGACCGGCCGCATCAAGAAGATGCGGTTTGAACGGCAGCAGTAGCTGCCGTCATCCCGAGCGAAGCCGAGGGACCTCTTTTTGTCAGCGCAGCATCAAAAAAGGTCCCTCCGCTACGCCTCGCTGCGCTCGGCTCCGGTCGGGATGACGGTTAGCGAAACGGGATCGCGTACATCAACCCGCCGTTGGTCCACAGCGCGTTCTGGCCGCGCTCGAGCTTGAGCGGCGTCGCCATGCCGACATTGCGGTCGTAGCTCTCGCCGTAGTTCCCGATCTGCTTGATGACGTTGTACATCCACTTCTCGTCGACGCCGACCGCCTTGCCGTAGCCCGGCGTGACGCCGAGGAAGCGCTTGATGGTGGGATCCTCGCTCTTCAGCATCTCGTCGACGTTCTTGGAGGTGATGCCCATCTCCTCGGCCTCGATCATGCCCATCAGCACCCACTTCACGAGGTCGAACCACTGGTCGTCGCCGTGGCGCACGATCGGGCCGAGCGGCTCCTTGGAGATGCGCTCGGGCAGGATCACGTGCTCACCCTTGCCGGCGAGCTGGCCGACGCGCACCGCGGCCAGGCCCGAGGCGTCGGTGGTGTAGGCATCGCAGCGGCCGGCGGCGTAGGCCTGCAGCAGCTCGTCGAGCTTCTCGATCAGCACCGGCTTGAAGGTCATCTTCTGCTTGCGGAAATAGTCCGCGAGGTTGAGCTCGGTGGTGGTGCCGGGCTGCACGCAGACGGTGGCGCCGCCGAGCTCCTTGGCGCTCTTGAGGTTGGCCTTGGCCGGCACCAGGAAGCCCTGGCCGTCGTAGAAATTGACGCCGGCGATGTTGAAGCCGAGCGAGGTGTCGCGCAGCAGCGTCTGGGTGGCGTTGCGGGTGATGACGTCGACCTCGCCCGACTGCAGGGCGACGAAGCGCTGCTGCGCCGTGGTCGGCGTGAACTTCGATTTCTCCGCATCGCCGAACATGGCGGCGGCGATCGCCTTGCAGAGATCGACATCGAGCCCCGTCCACTTGCCGGTGCTGTCGGCCATGGAGAAGCCCGCCAGCCCGGTATTGACCGCGCACTGCACGAAGCCCTTGGCCTTGACCGCGTCGAACGTCTGCCCAGCCGACGCCGGCAACGACGCGACAGCGACCGCACCGCCGAATGCGGCGGTGACCATCAATCTGTGAAGCATCCCTGACCTCTTCGTTATTAGCGAGGCCAGCATAGCAAAAGCCGAGCCGCACTACGCGATGGCAAGGTCAGGAATCGTATCCGAACTGCTTCAGCAGCTCCGGAGGTAAGGGGGCGTCGAAGTCGTCCGCCATATACGATAGCTCAAGAAGCTTTCTTTGCTTGCGTGGTCCTTTGGTCTTCTTGTCCAAAGCGGCGGGCACCAACTTCGCCATCGGCCGCCCGTGCTTGACGATGATGATCTCTTCGCCGGAAGCAGCACGATTGACCAGCGCATAAAGCTGGTCCTTGGCCTGGCTAAGATTGACGATCTTGGGCATGAGAACTTGGCAAGCTAACGCCAAATGCTACATCTTGAACGGCAGCCCAATCAAATCGTCCGCTCGACCATCAGCTTCTTAATCTCGGCGATCGCCTTCGCCGGATTCAGGTGCTTGGGGCACGTCTTGGTGCAGTTCATGATGGTGTGGCAGCGATAGAGCCGGAACGGATCCTCGAGCTGGTCGAGACGCTCGCCCTTGGCCTCGTCGCGGCTGTCGGCAAGCCAGCGATAGGCCTGCAGCAGGATGGCCGGGCCGAGATAGCGCTCACCGTTCCACCAGTAGGACGGGCACGAGGTCGAGCAGCAGAAGCACAGGATGCACTCCCACAGGCCGTCGAGCTTGGCGCGCTCCTCGGGCGACTGCAGGCGCTCGCGCGTCGGCGGCTGGGTCGAGGTCTTGAGCCACGGCTCGATCGAGCTGAGCTGGGCGTACGGCACGTTGAGGTCGGGCACGAGGTCCTTGACCACCGGCATGTGCGGCAGCGGGTAGATCTTGATGTCGCCCTTCACGTCCGAGATGTACTTGGTGCAGGCGAGCGTATTGGTGCCGTCGATGTTCATGGCGCACGAGCCGCACACGCCCTCGCGGCACGAGCGCCGGAAGGTGAGCGAGCTGTCCATCTCGTTCTTGATCTTGATCAGCGCGTCGAGAACCATTGGACCGCAAGTGTCCATGTCGACTTCGTAGGTGTCGACCGACGGGTTCTTGCCGTCGTCCGGCGACCAGCGATAGATCCTGAACGTCTTGATGTTCTTGGCGCCGCCCGGCGCCTTGTAGGTCTCGCCCATACCGATCTTGGAATTGGCGGGCAGTGCGAACTCGGCCATCGCTTCCTCTCAGTAGACGCGCGCTTTGGGCGGGAACGACTGAACGTCGTTGCTCATCGGCTGCAGGTTGACCGGACGGTAGTCGATGCGGGTCTTGCCGGTGGCCTCGTCGACCCACACGACGGTGTGCTTCAGCCAGTTCTTGTCGTCGCGCTCGGGGAAATCCTCGTGCGCATGCGCGCCGCGGCTCTCGTGGCGGTTGGCGGCGGAGTAGATCGTCCCCATCGCCTGCAGGATCAGGTTCTCGAACTCCAGCGTCTCCATGAGATCGGAGTTCCAGATCATCGAGCGATCTTTTACGCGGATATCGCCTTTGCCCGCGTACACCTTGTCCATGTTGGCGCAGCCCTCGGCCAGGCTCTTGGTGGTGCGAAACACCGCGCAGTCGTTCTGCATGGTCTTCTGCATCAAGGCGCGCAGCTGGGCGGTCGGCGTGCCGCCGTTGGCGTGCCGCGCCTTGTCGAGGCGGGCGATCGCCTCCTCGCCGGCGTTCTTGATCTGCTTGTGCGTCTCGCCGGGCTTCAGCTGCTCGGCGACGCGGTTGGCGGCGGAGCGGCCGAACACGACCAGCTCGAGCAGGGAGTTGGAGCCCAGGCGATTGGCGCCGTGCACACCGATCGAGGCGGCCTCGCCCAGCGCCATCAGGCCGGGCACCACCGCGTTGTGATCGCCGTTCCTGACCGTCATCGCATCGCAGTGATAGTTCGCCGGGATGCCGCCCATGTTGTAGTGGCAGGTCGGCAGGATGGGGATCGGCTGGCGCGTGACGTCGACGCCGGCGAAGATGCGCGCGGTCTCGGCGATGCCGGGCAGGCGCTCGTGGATCACCTTGGGGTCGAGATGCTCGACATGCAGCTCGATGTAGTCCTTGTTGGGCCCGCAGCCGCGGCCCTCGCGGATCTCGATGGTCATCGAACGGCTGACGACGTCGCGGCTGGCGAGGTCTTTGGCCGACGGCGCATAACGCTCCATGAAGCGCTCGCCGGTGCCGTTGGTGACGTAGCCGCCCTCGCCGCGCACGCCCTCGGTGATCAGGCAGCCGGCGCCGTAGATGCCGGTGGGATGGAACTGCACGAACTCGAGGTCCTGCAGCGGCAGGCCGGCGCGCAACACCATGGCGCCGCCGTCGCCGGTGCAGGTGTGGGCCGAGGTCGCCGTCTGGTAGACGCGGCCGAAGCCGCCGGTCGCCAGCACGGTCTTGTGGGCGCGGAAGCGATGGATGGTGCCGTCGTCGAGGTTCCAGGCCATGACGCCGCGGCACACGCCCTCGTCCATGATGAGGTCGAGGGCGAAGTACTCGATGAAGAACTCCGCGTGGTTCCGCAGCGACTGCTGGTAGAGCGTGTGCAGGATGGCGTGGCCGGTGCGGTCAGCGGCGGCGCAGGTGCGGTGCGCGATGCCCTTGCCGTACTCGGTGGTCATGCCGCCGAACGGGCGCTGGTAGATCTTGCCCTCGGGCGTGCGGCTGAACGGAACGCCGAAATGCTCGAGCTCGATGATGGCCGGGATGCCGTCGCGGCACATGTATTCGATGGCGTCCTGGTCGCCCAGCCAGTCCGAGCCCTTGACGGTGTCGTACATGTGCCAGCGCCAATCGTCCGGGCCCATGTTGCCCAGCGCCGCCGAGATGCCGCCCTGCGCCGCCACGGTGTGGCTGCGGGTCGGGAACACCTTGGTGATGCAGGCCGTCTTGAAGCCCTTGTTGGCCATGCCGAAGGTGGCGCGCAGGCCCGAGCCACCGGCGCCGACGACGACGACGTCATACTCGTGGTCGATGACAGTATAGGCCGTGCCACCGATATTGATGGTGCCGGCGTCGCTGCCTTCGTTCTTGCCCGCCTCGGCCATGATCAGCCTCCGAATCCGATACGCAGGATGGCCACGATGCCGGCCAGCCCGAACAACACCGCGATGAAGCGGATCAACATGATATAGGCGAGCTTCCAGCCATCGCTATGGATGTAGTCCTCGATCACGACCTGCATGCCGAGCTGGCCGTGATGCAAGCCGACGACGATGGTGAGGATCAGCAGCACCATGACCACCGGCGAGCCGAGCCAGGCGCGCACCACGCCATAATCGGCGCCGCTCAACATGATCAGCGAGATGGCGAACCACACGACCAGCGGGATCAGCGCCACCGCGGTGATGCGCTGCGCCCACCAGTGATGCAGGCCGTCCTTGGCCGAGCCGAGCCCGCGGGCGCGGGAAAGATGCGTGCGAAGATCGCTGTCCATCGGTCCCCTCCCCTCACGCCAGCCGAAGGCCGATGACCCACGACACGGCCGTGGCGATCAGCGAAACCGCGACCACGATCCAGCCGCTGCGATAGGCGTCCTTGAGCTCGAACCCGTAGCCCGCATCCCAGAACAGGTGCCGGATGCCGTTGCACAAGTGGTAGTAGAGGCAGAACAGCCAGCCCCCCAGGAAGATGCGGCCCACGATCGAGGTGTTGAAGGCCTGGAACTTGGCGTAGGTGCCGGGGCTCGCCGAGGCGAACACCACCCACAGCACCAGATAGAGAGCGCCGACCGCCAGCGCCATGCCCGTGGCGCGATGCAGGATCGACAACACGGAGGTGAGCTGCGGCTTGTAGACCTGCAAATGCGGAGAGAGCGGCCGATGTACCGGCCGATTGGCGACGCTCATCGCGCGGGAACCCCTATTGCCGACATCGGCTGAGCTTTTTTAGCGCCCAGCCGTTTCAAGTCAACGAAAGTCGGCTTAAGCCCCGGATTTCCAAGCGAAATTCAGCAACTCCTCGTGGGTGGATACCCCTCACCTCACCCTGAGGAGCGGCCCCCAGGGCCGCGTCTCGAAGGGTGGGAGCCAGACGTGTTGTCGCCCACCCTTCGAGACGGCCGCTGCGCGGCCTCCTCAGGGTGAGGTTTCCTAGCGGCGCGGCATGAGGAGCCAATAATCGAGGTCGAGCACGACGGCCGGATGATACTTGCCATCGGCCTGCTTGCCGGGGAAGGAATCGCAAGGGCAGTCCTTGGCTGCAATGAGTCTAAGGCGCAGCGCGCCGAGGTCCTTGGCGTGGGGCAGCTCGGCCTTCTCCAGCACCTCCGACCAGGCATAGATCGTGTCGCCGCCGAAGGTCGGGCCGACATGGCTGCCGGCGTTGATGGCCGCGAGCCGGAAGCCGTTGGCGAGGCCGTTGCAGGAGAGAGCGCGGGCCAGGGAGATGATGTGGCCGCCATAGGCCAGCCGCCGGCCGAAGCGGGTGTTCTTGCCCGCGAAGGCGTCGAAGTGCACGCGCGCGGTGTTCTGGTAGAGGCGCGTCGAGAACATGTGGTCGGAATCTTCCAGTGTGATGCCGCTCACATGATCGATGCGCTCGCCCGGCTGGTAGTCCTCCCAGCGATGCGAGGAGCCCGCGGCGACATCGTCATAGCCACTGAGCTTCAAGCCGGCAGGCACGATCAGGTCCGCCGGCGCCACCGCCGGCGCCGTCTTCGGTGTCACGGGCGCGGCGACGGCGGCCTGCGCATCGCGCTTGTGCACCATCACCCAGCGCACGTAGTCCAGCACCATCTCGCCCTTCTGGTTGGTGCCGGTCGAGCGCACCCAGACGACGCCGCTCTGCTTGTTCGAGTTCTCGCGCAGTCCCAAGACGGTGGAGCGCGCCTGCAAGGTGTCGCCGGGATAGACCGGCACGCCCCAGCGGAACTCGGCATAGCCGAGATTGGCCACGGCGTTGAGCGAGATGTCGTTCACGGTCTTGCCGATCACGACATGGAAGACCAGCAGGTCGTCGAGCGGCGCCCGCGGCAGGCCCAGCGAACGGGCAAACTCGTCGGACGAGTTGATGGCGAAGCGCGAGCCGTAGAGACCGACATTCAGGGCGGCATCGGCTTCAGTGAGCGTGCGCGGCGTGGCGTGCGGAAACTCCTGGCCGACGCGGAAATCCTCAAAGAAGTTTCCCTGCCCCGTCTTTGTCGTAGTCGCCTTGCTCATGCTGCGGCCTGCAGGTCCTTGATCGCCGAGGCGAGCGCCAGCGCACGCTCGGCCTGTTCGACATGCAGGTTCTCGATCATGCGGCCGTCGACCGTGACCACGCCCTTGCCCTCGGCCTGCGCCTGCTTGAAAGCGGCGACGATCTTGCCCGCCATCTCGAGCTCGGCGGCCGATGGGGCGAAGACCTCGTTGCAGGGCGCGATCTGGCTGGGATGGATCAGCGTCTTGCCGTCGAAGCCCATCTCCAGGCCCTGCTGGCACACCGCGCGGAAGCCATCGGCGTCCTGGATGTCGTTGTAGACGCCGTCGAGGATCGTGAGCCCGTAGGCGCGGGCTGCCAGCATGCCGATGCCGAGCGCGGTCACCATGGGCAGCCGCATCGGCGTGTGGCGCGCGCGCATGTCCTTCACGAGATCGTTGGTGCCCATGACGAAGAGCGTAAGGCGCGGATGCGCGCCCGCAATCTCCTCGGCGCGCAGGATGCCCTTGGGCGTCTCCATCATCGCCCACACCGCCATCTCGGGCGGCGCGCCTGCCGTGTCGAGCAGCGACACGACGTGCGTCACTTGCGCCGCGCTCTCGACCTTGGGCACCAGCACGGCATCCGCGCCGGATTGGGCGATGGCCGCGATATCGCCCTCGAACCATTCAGTGCCGAGACCGTTGCAGCGGATGGCGATCTCGCGCTTGCCGTAGGCCTTGCTCTCGGCCGCCAGCACGACGTTGGTGCGCGCGGCCTCCTTGGCCTCGGGCGCCACGGCGTCCTCGAGATCGAAGATCAGCGCATCGGCCGGCAACGTCCGGGCCTTCTCCAGCGCGCGCGTGTTGGCGCCCGGCATGTAGAGGACGCTGCGACGCGGGCGGACGGTGTTCGACATGTGGACGGCTCCCCCGAGGACGCGGCGGACTATAATGACGAGCCTCCTTGTGGCAAGGTGGCCGCCGTCCATGCGCTTTCTCTCGCTCCAGAGCCATGTTGCCTACGGCTATGTCGGCAACCGGGCTGCGACATTTCCCTTGCAACGATTGGGCCACGAGGTCTGGGCGGTCAACACGGTCGAATTCTCGAACCATACGGGCTACGGCGCATGGCGCGGCCGCACGGCCCCTGCAGATCAGGTCGCCGACATCGTGGCCGGCATCGAGGCGCTGGGCTTGCTGCCGCGCTGTGATGCCCTGCTGACGGGCTATGTCGGCGATGCGGCGCTAGGCGATGTCGTGCTCGACACCGCCGCCAAGGTGCGCGCGGCGAATCCGAAGTCGGTCTGGTGTTGCGATCCGGTGCTGGGCGACATCGACACCGGCATCTACGTGAAACCCGGCATCGACATCTTCTTCCGCGAGCGCGCCATCCCGGCCGCCGACCTGATCACGCCCAACCACTTCGAGCTGGAGCATCTCACCGGGTCCAAGGTCGCCACCATGAACGACGCGCTTGCCGCCGCGCGCAGCCTGCTTGCCCATGGAGAAAAAGGCCCGCGCCTTGCACTGATCACCAGCCTGCGCCGCGCCGGTGCGCCGAACGACCGCATCGAGATGGTGGCGGTGAGCCGAGATGCGGCGTGGCGCGTCACGACGCCGCTGATCGGTTTCGACATCGCGCCGAACGGAACCGGCGACATGGTGGCGGCATTGTTCTCGGCGCACTGGATCGCGGACGGCGATGCGCCGGCGGCGCTGGGCAAGGCCGCCTCGTCGGTCTTCGCCGTGCTCGAGGCCACCCGGGCGATGGACGAACGCGAGTTGCAACTGGTGGCGGCGCAGGAGCACCTGGTGTCGCCGCCCCGCCGCTTCGCCGCCGAGAAGATATAGCCAGGCGATGAACGTTCCGGGCTTTCAATTCAATCCGATCGCGCTTGCCATCGAGGGCGCGGCCATCGGCTTCCTGATCGCCGTGCCGGTCGGGCCGGCCGCAGTGCTGTGCATCCGCCGCTCTATCACCGTGGGTGCGGTGGCAGGCTACATGACGGGCATCGGCGCGGCGCTGGGCGATGCGGTGTTCGGCGCGGTCGCGGCCTTCGGCCTGTCGATCGTCGAGCAGTTCGTCATCGAGCGCGAGAAATGGCTGTTGGGCATTGGCGGCATCGGCCTGATCATCATGGGTTGGACGACCATGCGTCATCGGCCGCGCACCGTCGGCGATCCGGTGGCCGACGACCGCGAGCACCAGATCGCGACCCACTTCCATTTCGCCAGCTCGAGCTTTTTCATCACGGTGTTCAATCCCCTGACGGTGATCGCCTTCGGCGCGGCTTTCGCCGGCCGCAATCTCGCGGGCGTCGGCGCCAGCCTGCCCGATGCCGGACTGCTGGTGGCGGCGGTGTTCTGTGGCGCGCTCGCCTGGTGGACCATCATCTGCACGGCCGCGGTATCGCTGCGCCATCGCTTCACCGGCAGCGGCCTCTTGTGGCTGAACCGCGTCTCGGGCGCGATCATCCTGGGCTTCGGCGCCGTGGCGCTGATCTCGCTGCTGCCGTTGCCGTGGCGCCAGATCGGGCGCACGCTCGGGCTCTGATCCGGATCCCGCCGATGCTGCCCCTGTTGCTCGATCCCGCGAAGTTCCAGGACGCCCTGGTCACCGCCAGGGGCGAGGAGCGCGCCCATGTGGCGCTGCGGGCGCTCGAGACCCTGTGGTTCAACACCGGCACGCTCTGCAACCTCACCTGCGCGAACTGCTACATCGAATCCTCGCCGCGCAACGATCGCCTCGCCTATCTGTCGGCCGCCGAGGTCCGCGCCTATCTCGACGAGATCGAGCGCGACCGGCACGCGACGCGGCTGATCGGCTTCACCGGTGGCGAGCCCTTCATGAACCGCGAGCTGTCGGCGATGCTGGAGGACGTGCTGTCGCGCGGGCTGCAGGCGATGGTGCTCACCAACGCCATGAAGCCGATGCAGAGGATGAAGCCCGCGCTGCTCGGCCTGCTGGCGCGCCATGGCAAGCGCCTCACGCTGCGCGTCTCGGTCGACCACTATGGCAAGACGCTGCACGAGAAGGAGCGCGGGGCACGCAGCTGGAAGCCGACGGTCGACGGGCTGGTGTGGCTGGCCGAGAACGGCTTCGACGTCCATGTCGCGGGGCGGCGCTTCTCCGACGAGAGCGAGGCAGAGGTCCGCGCCGGCTATGCCCGGCTGTTCGCCGAGCTCGGTGTTGCGATCGATGCCCAAAGCCCGGTGTCGCTGGTGCTGTTCCCCGAGATGGACGCCAAGGTCGACGTGCCAGAGATCACCACGGCCTGCTGGGGGATCCTGAAGAAATCGCCCGACAGCGTGATGTGCGCGTCGGCCCGCATGGTGGTGAAGCGCAAGGGCGCCCAACGCCCCGCCGTCGTCGCCTGCACGCTCCTGCCCTATGAGCCGCAGTTCGAGCTCGGGCACACGCTCGGCGAAAGCGTCGGCGCGGTGCGGCTGAACCATCCGCATTGCGCCAAGTTCTGCGTGCTGGGCGGCGCCGCCTGCAGCCAGTGACGCTGGACGTCATAGTCCCGACTCTCAACGCTGCCGATCATCTGCCCGGCGCCCTCGCCGCTCTCGGCCACCATCCCAACGTCATCGTCTGCGATGGCGGCTCGCGCGACGGCACCGTCGCGATTGCGCGTGCAGCCGGCGCCACGGTCGTGGCCGCCGAGGCCGGGCGCGGGCGCCAGCTCGCGACAGGCGCCGCAGCCGCCACCGCGCCTTGGCTGCTGTTCCTGCATGCCGACACGATGCTGTCGGACGGATGGGCGATCGCGGCGCGAGGCTTCATGGCGACGGGCGCCGAGAAGGCTGGCTATTTCCGACTGCGCTTTGCCTCGGCGAATCCCCGCGCGCGGCGGATCGAACGCCTCGCCAATTGGCGCAGCCAGGCCCTCGGCCTGCCCTATGGCGATCAGGCGCTGCTGATCGCGCGCGATTTCTACCGGCAGATCGGCGGCTTTCGTCCGTTGCCGCTGATGGAGGATGTCGACCTTGTGCGCCGCATCGGGCGACATCGCCTTGTCGCGCTCGAGGCCGATGCCGTGACCTCGGCGCGACGCTATGAGCGCGACGGCTGGCTGGCGCGACCGATGCGCAACCTTACCTGCCTCGGCCTGTACTTCGCCGGCGTGTCGCCATCGCTGCTGCGCCGGCTGTACGGATCATGATGCGCCATCTCGTGATTTTTGCCCGTGCGCCGCAGTTCGGGCGCGTGAAGCGCCGGCTGGCGCGCGATATCGGCGATGCCGCGGCAACACGTTTCTATCGCCTCACACTGGCGCGACAGATCCGGTTGCTGCGCGACCGCCGCTGGCGGCTCTGGCTGTTCGTGACGCCGGACACGGCGTTGGCTGATGTCGCGTGGCGCGGCATTCGACGGATCCGGCCGCAGGGACCGGGCGATCTCGGCGTGCGCATGAAGCGGCCGTTCCGGACGCTGCCGCCGGGACCCGTCGTGCTGGTCGGCAGCGACATCCCGGCGATGCGCGCCCATCACATCGCCTACGCCTTCCATCTGCTGGGTAGTCACGACTTCGTCTTCGGCCCGGCGCCTGACGGAGGGTTCTGGCTGGTCGGCGCGCGCCGCACCCGGCCCTTGCCACACGGCCTGTTCGCCGACGTGCGCTGGTCGACGCATCACGCCCTCAGGGATTCGGTCCTGACCCTGCCTTTGGATTATTCGTTCGCGTCCGCCGATACGCTCGACGATGTCGACGATCTGGCGAGCTTCAGGGCCGTCGCTTGAGCTTCGCAAGCTCGCTCTTCACCGCAACGAACACCGACTCCCAATCGCCGGGACGCGGCTGACGGAACAGGCGCGCGGTCGGATACCAGGGCGCGTTTGCGCCGCCGAGCTGCCAGCGCCAGTCGACGACCGAGGGCTGCAGCACCCAGGTCCGGATGCCCATGGCGGCCGCGAGATGGGCGATCGGCGCGTCGATCGAGATCAAGAGGTCGAGCTGCGACAGCGCGGTCGCCGCCTCGGCGAAGTCGAAGATGCCGCGGCCGACATCGTGCACCAGGCCACCGGCGCCGAAGGTCTGGATGTCCTTCTGGTGCTGGCCGCCCTGGAGGCTGAACATCAGCAGCTCGGGATCGCCAGCCAACGCCATGAAGCGCGCGAAGGGCACCGAGCGCTGGCGATCCTGCGGCCGGCCCGGCATGCCTGCCCAGTAGATGCCGACGCGAAGCTTCGCCTGCTCGATATGGCCGAGCTTGATGCGGCTCTCGGCCGGCGCCTTGAGGTAGGCCGGCTGCAACGCCAGCGCCTCGAAATCGACGCGGCAGAGATGGGGCAGCGACACCATCGAGGCATGGACGTCGAAGTCGGGCAGCGGCTCGCCTTCGGCGACGACGTGGTCGATGTAGTCAGCGGTGGCCAAAAGCTCCTTGAGCAGCGCCTGGCAGAGCACGATGACGGTGGCGCCGCGACGCTTCAGCTCGCGGGCGAAGCGCACGAACAGCAGCACGTCGCCCAGCCCCTGCTCGGGATAGAGCAGGATACGCTTGCCGCCGACCGGCCGGCCGTCCCACGCCGGCTGCGTGAAGTCGGGCGTCGGTGTCTCGGGCAGGCGCTTGCGCGCTTCGTAGGCGGCGAAGCCCTGGGCCAGCTCGCCGCGCATCAGGAGCGCAATGGCCAGCTCGACTCGGGCGCGCCGGTTGTCGGGATTGAGCGCCAGCGCGCGCCCGAAGCAGCCGACGGCCTCGTCGAGGCGGCCGAGATCGCGCAGGCAGAGCGCCAGATTGAAGAAGCCCTCACCGTAGTCGCGGTTGAGCGTGATCGAGTGGAAGTGGTGCTTCACCGCCTCGTCGAGCCGGTTGGCCGCACGCAGCGCGTTGCCGAGATTGGAATGCAGCGCCGGATTGTTGGGATCGGCGGCGAGCGACAGCCGATGATGGCAGACCGAGGCTTCGAGCTTGCCGGCGAGGCGCAGGGCGACACCGAGATTGTTGTGCAGCTCGGCGTGGTAGGGCCGCACCGCGAGCAGCTTCAGGTAGGAGCTGATCGCCTCGTCGAGACGGCCGGCGCGATGGGCCTGGGCCGCGAGCCGCAATTGCTGAACGAATGTATCATCGCCGCCGAACAAAGGCGTTGGCATGGACGACGCCTGCGATTCGGGGCGGAGAGGATAAAGCGACGGGGTGTCGTTCACCCTTCCATCTTACATGAAATACTGTTCTTAAACAGCTGTAACAAAAAGATTTTCCATTAGTTTCAGAGACATAGAACCCAACGGATGCCGGTAGGGTCGAAGCTTTCGCCGCGCACTAGATATAGCCGCGGACCAGCTCCTCGGCGATCTGGATGGCGTTCAGCGCCGCGCCCTTGCGCAGGTTGTCGCTGACGATCCAGAGGGCGAGCCCGTTGTCGATCGTGGGATCGACGCGCACGCGGCTCACGAACACGGCGTCCTGGCCGGTGACCTCCTGCGGCGTGACGTAGCCGCCGTTCTCGCGGCGATCGACGACCAGCACGCCCGGCTGCGCGGCCAGCACGCGACGCGCCTCATGCTCGTCGAGCGGCTGCTCGAGTTCGAGGTTCACCGCCTCGGCATGGCCGATGAAGGTCGGCACGCGCACGCAGGTCGCGTGGACCTTGATCTTGGGGTCGAGGATCTTCTTGGTCTCGACCACCATCTTCCACTCTTCCTTGGTCGAGCCGTCATCCATGAAGACGTCGATGTGCGGGATGACGTTGAAGGCGATCGACTTGGTGAACTTCTTGGGCTCCAGCGTCTGGTTCACGAAGAAGCTCTTGGTCTGGTTCAAAAGCTCGTCCATGGCGTCCTTGCCGGCGCCGGAGGTCGATTGATAGGTCGAGACCACCACGCGCTTGATGGTCGCGGCCTCGTGGATCGGCTTCAGCGCCGTCACCATCTGGATGGTCGAGCAGTTGGGATTGGCGATGATGCCCCGCGCCTTGTAGCCCGCTATCGCCGCGGCATTCACTTCCGGCACGACCAGCGGCACATCCGGGTCCATCCGCCAGTAGGAGGTGTTGTCGATCACCACCGCGCCCGCCTTGGCGGCGCGCGGGCTGTGCTCGGCCGACACCTTGGCGCCGGGCGAGGAGAGCACGATGTCGATGCCCTTGAAGTCGAACTTGGCGAGATCCTGGACCTTCAGCACCCCGTTCTCGCCGAACGAGGTCTGCTTGCCCGCCGACTTGGCCGAGGCCAGCGCCACGACGTCATCGGCCGGGAAGCTCCGCTCGGCCAGGATCTGCAACATTTCGCGCCCGACATTGCCGGTCGCGCCGACGACGGCGACTCGATAGCCCATGGCCCACCTGTGTGACGGAGGCAGGGAGATACGCGCCGAAGGCGGCTTTTGCAAGGAAGGCTACTGATCTGCCGACGCTCCAGATGCTTTGATGATAGGCAGCCACAGGGCCAAGTCGGTGCGAACCAGCTCCTGGGCCGCGGCCGGCGACAGCGGCGGCAGGATCTCGATGCCCTGGGCCAGCATCTTTTCGCGCACCGCAGGCAATTGGCCGATACGGTTGAATTCAGCGTTGAGCTTGCCCACTACGGGCTCCGGGGCGCCCACCGGCAGGGCGAAGCCCGTCCACGTATTGACGACGTAGTCCTTTAGCCCCGATTCGATCATGGTCGGGACCTCGGGCAGCAGGTCTGAGCGCTTCTCGCTGGTGACGGCAATCGCCTTGAGCTTGCCGCCCTTGATCAAGCCCAGGACGGTGGGTGTGTTGAAGAGGCCCATCGCGACCTCGCCGTTGGCCACGGCCTGGATGCCGGCGGGCGTCGCGCGATAGGGCACGTGCTGCAGCTTCACGCCGGTGCGCATCTCGAGCAGCACGCCCGACATGTGATGGCTGGTGCCGACACCGCCCGATGAGTAGGTGAGCTCGCCCGGCTTGGCGCGCGCCTGGGCGAGCACATCGGCGACCGTCCTGGCCGGATTGTCGGGATGCACGATCAGCACGTTGGAGACGCCGCCGCTCACGGCGACGGCTTGCAGGTCCTTCAGCGGATCGTAGCCCGGCGCCTTGTAGAGACCGACGTTGAAGACCAGCGTGCCCTGGCTCGCCAGCGCCAGCGTATAGCCGTCAGCCGGTGCACGCGCCGCCTCGGCGGTGGCGATGGTGCCGCCGGCGCCGGTCTTGTTGTCGACCACGACCGTCTGGCCGAGCGACTTCCCCAGCTCCTCGGCGAAGATGCGCGCCACGATATCGGCGGTAGCGCCCGGCGCCAGTGGCACGATCAGGCGGATCGGCTTCGTGGGATATGCTTGCGCGCGGGCGGCACCGGATGCTGTGACCAGGCTTGCCGCAAGAAGGAAGGCTCTCTTGGTCAGCATCGGTGGGATCTCCTAGAGTCCGACGGAGTGCGCCACCAGCTGCGCCAGCTGCTTGCGCAAGCGAACGACCGTCGGCCGTTCGCCCTTCTTGTTGATCAGATTGTGCATCTCGTAGGGATCGCTCTTGAGATCGTAGAGCTCGTCGCACTCCACGCCGTCGAGCGACTTCTGCGTCCAGTGGATGTACTTGTGGCGCCTGGTGCGGATCGCCTTGTAGCTCATGCCGATCAGCCACGGCATGGCGTTCTCGCTGAAGTACTCGCACATGAAGGACGAGCGGATCGCCTTGCCCCGCTTGTTGTTGCCTTGGGCGATCGGCCGCAGCGACAGGCCCTGGATATGCTCGAAGTCGGCCTTCCTGGCGCCGGCGAGATCGAGGATGGTGGGCGCGATGTCGATCGCCAGCACCAGGTCGTCCTTCACCGTGCCCGGCTTGAACCACGCCGGATAGCGGATCAGGAACGGCGAGCGGATACCTTCCTCGTAGGCGAAGCGGCGCTCGGGGCCGAGACCGTGCTCGCCGAAGAAGTAGCCGTTGTCGCCCAGGAACAGAATGAAGGTGTTGTCGAGCTCGCCGGTCTCCTCCAGCGCCTTGAAGACGTCGCCCATGCCCTCGTCGACCGAGGCCATCATGGCGGCGCGCAGACGGATCTCCTCGTCGGACCCGGCCTTGATGCCGTCCAGCACCTTGCGCGAGGCCTCGTTGCCCTTGAGCTGGAACGCTTCGGTCCAGGCGGGCTTGTCCTTCACCACCTCCTCGAGCGGCCGCGCATTGGGCCGGCGCGGAAAGTGCGCTCCCTTGTAGAGCTCGGCATGACGCTCGGGCACGCGATAGCCGCCCTTGCTGAGATCGATCGTGCCGTCAGGCGCCTGGAAGGCGTCGGGATGGACGGCCTTGTGGGCGAAGAACAGCGCAAACGGCTTGCTCCGCGGCTTGCGCAGAAAGTCGACAGCGTGCGCGTTCAGGAGATCGGTGATGTAGCCCTGGTGCTGGCGCTCCTCGCCGTCGATGTTCAGCACCGGATCGACGATCGAGCCGTGGCCGGGAAAGCTCACCCAGCGGTCGTAGCCTGGCCGCGGCCCGCCCGAGTTGCCCATGTGCCACTTGCCGACATGGGCGGTCTCGTAGCCCAGCCGCTGCAGGATGCCGTGGTAGTTGGGCAGGCGATGGCTGTGGGCGTCTCTCGCCACATTGTCGATGATGCCGTGGCGGCTGGCATACTGGCCGGTGACGATCGAGGCGCGGTTCGGCGAGCACAGCGGCGTGGTGTGGAAGGCCGCGGTGAAGTTCGCGCCCTCATGGCCGATGCGGTCGATGTGCGGCGTCTTCATGAAGGGATGACCGCAGATCCCCAGTTCGTCGAACCTGAGATCGTCGATCAGGACGACGATGAAGTTAGGCTTTTTCTTTCCCGCCACGATGAAATCCCCCAAGCACGCCGCGTGCCGAAACACGCTAACGGGCAGCCTTGACGGAGGCCAGAGGCTCGCGCCCTTATCGGCCGCAGACTTAAGGGACCCGTCATGACCGAGCTCGGCCTACCGCTGGCAGGAATACGCGTGCTGGACATCAGTTCGTTCATCGCCGCTCCCGCCGCGGCGGTGGTGCTGGGCGACTGGGGCGCCGATGTGATCAAGGTCGAGGGGCCGGACGGCGATCCCAACCGCCGCATCATGCATGACTCGTCCAACTACCCGAAGGGCAAGGTCAACTATCCCTGGCACATGGATTCGCGCAACAAGCGCTCGATCGTGCTCGACCTCAAGAAGGCGGACGCACGTGCCGCGCTCGACAAGCTGATCGCCATGTCCGACGTGCTGATCTGCAACTTCCCGCCGCCGGTGCGCGACAAGCTCAGGCTCACCTACGACGAAGTGAAGAAGGTCAACCCGAAGCTGATCTATGCCTCGCTCACCGGCTATGGCGAGAGCGGACCCGATCGCGACCGGCCGGGCTTCGACGCCACCGCCTACTTCGCGCGCTCGGGCCTGCTCGATGCCCAGCGCTACGAAGACGGGCCGCCCGGCGTGCCGGTGCCGGCGCAGGGCGATCGCGCGACGTCCATGGCGCTGGTCTCGGCGATCCTGATGGGGCTGATGCAGCGCATGAAGACCGGCCAAGGCTCGTGGGTCGGCACGTCGCTGCTGGGCAACGGCCTGTGGTCGTGTGGTGTGGTCGCCCAGGCCGCGCTGGTCGGCGCCTTCCTGCCTCATCGTCCACCACCCGAACGGCCGCGCTCGGCGCTGGGCAACATCTACCACACCGCCGACGATCGCTGGCTGCAGCTCACCATCGTGCGCGAGGACAAGATGTGGCCGGGCGTGTGCGCGACCGTCGAGCTGCCCGAGCTCGAGAAAGACCCGCGCTTCGCCACGGTCGAGGCTCGCCGGAAACACTCGGCGGAGCTCGCGGCGATCCTGAGCAAGGCCTTCGCAGCCAAGGACTACGAGCACTGGCGCAAGACCATGGCGAGCCACGGCATCACCTTCGGCGTCATCAGCCGGCCACAGGATGTGCCGGACGACCAGCAGGCCGTCGCCTGCGGCGCCGTCGTCGAGACCGCGATCCCTGAGATGCCGCGCACCCTCAGCAACCCCATCCGGCTGGGCTTCGCCGAACAGCAGAAGGCGCATCCCGCGCCGGCGCTGGGCGAGCACAGCGACCAGATCCTGGCCGAGGCCGGCCTCACGCCCGAAGAGATCGCCGGCCTGCGCAAGAGCGGCGCCGTGCCATGACCGACCCTCCGCTCGAGCCTTCGGTTCTTGGGCCGCTTTCCGGCCTGGTCGTCCTCGACGTCAGCTCGTTCATTGCGGCACCCGCGGCAGCGGTCGTCCTCGCCGACTACGGCGCCGACGTCATCAAGATCGAGCCGCCGGACGGCGACCCGCATCGCAACAGCTATCGCAACGCCAGCTACCCGCAGAGCGACGTCAACTTCGCTTGGCAGCTCGACGGCAGGCTGAAGCGCTCGCTGGCGCTCGACCTCAAGAACGAGCGCGCGCGTCCCGTGCTCGAGCGGCTGATCCAACGCGCCGACATCATGATCGTGAATTTCCCGCCGCCGGCGCGCGAGCGGCTGAAACTGCGCTGGGAGGATATCGAGCCCGTCAATCCGCGGCTGATCTACTGCTCGCTCACCGGCTACGGCGAGAGCGGGCCCGATCGCGACCGGCCGGGCTTCGACGTCACCGCCTATTTCGGCCGCTCGGGCATTCTCGATTCGGCGCGCTATGAGGATGGCCCGCCCGGCCTGTCGCTGCCTGCGCAGGGCGATCGCGCCACGGCGATGACGCTGGTTGCAGCGATCCTGATGGGCCTGCGCCAGCGCGACCGTACCGGCAAGGGCTGCTGGGTCGGCACCTCGCTCTATGCCAACGGGGTGTGGTCCAATGGCACCGCGACCGCGGGCGCGCTGGTCGGCGCGCACCTGCCGCCACGCCAGTCGCCGGACAAGCCGCGCAATGCGCTGACCAACCTCTACCGCACCAAGGACGATCGCTGGCTGCAGCTCCTGCTGGTGCGCGACGACCGGCTGTGGCCGGTGCTGTGCAAGGCGATCGAGCGGCCCGACCTCGCCGAGGATCCGCGCTTCACCCAGCGCGCCGACCGCCGCGCACGCTCGCTGGAGCTGGTGAAGGAGCTGATGCCGGTTTTCGCCGCGAGGACCTACGCCGAGTGGGAGAAGGCTTTCGCCGGCACCGGCATTCCGTTCGGCGTCATCGGCCGGACCGCCGACGTTGTCGACGACGAGCAGGCCCACCACGCCGGCATCTTCGCCGCCACCGACAATCCCGAAGTGCCGCGCACCGTGAACAATCCCATCCGCCTGGGTTTCGCGAGCCCGCGTAGGTCGGGCCCGCCCCCGGCGGTCGGCCAGCACAGCGAGGAGGTGCTGCGCGAGGCGGGCTTCGCGACCGAAGAGATCGAAGCGCTGAAGAAAGCCGGGGCCCTGGGCTGATGGCGAATCTCGATCTCGTCGCCCTGGTCGTGAAGGACTACGACCCGGCCATCGACTTCTTCGTGCGCATTCTCGGCTTCGACCTGGTCGAGGACTCGCCGTCGCTTACCAATGACGGGCGGCCGAAGCGCTGGGTCGTGGTGCGCCCGCCCGGTGCGGCAAGCGGAATCCTTCTCGCCCGGGCGGACGGCGAGGAGCAGGAGCGCCTCATCGGCAACCAGTTCGCCGGCCGCGTCGGCTTCTTCCTGCGCGTCGACGACTTCAGCGCCACCTACGAGCGCATGGTCGCGGCCGGGGTGACCTTCCTGACGCCGCCGCGTGTCGAGCCCTATGGCCGCGTGGCGGTCTTCCTCGATATCGCCGGTAACAAATGGGATCTGCTGGGCGTATGATTCGCGCATGGCCATCCAGCGCACCTATGCCGAGTTCTGGCCGTTCTATCTCGCCGAGCACAGCAAGCCGCAAACCCGAGGCCTGCACTACATCGGTTCGATCGTCTCGGTCATCCTGCTGATCTGGGCCCTCGCCACCCAGAGCTGGTGGTGGCTGCTGTCGGTGCCGGTGGCGGGCTATGCCTTCGCCTGGTTCGCGCACTTTTTCGTCGAGAAGAACAAACCCGCGACCTTCCAGGCGCCGTTGTGGTCCCTGATCAGCGATTACCGCATGTGTGGTCTGTGGCTGGCGGGCCGCCTCGGTAACGAGTTGATGAAGCACCAGATCCGCGGCTGAGCGCCCTCCGATGCGTTCCCGCCCCCTTGCGCCCCCGGGAGGCGAAGGCCACATTGCGGGCAACGCAAATTCCCCCCGTTCGAGGACCTATGGAACCGATGCTGAAGGGCGCCGCGCCGCAGGCTGCCCCCGCCGATCTCATCAAGGACAGCGACCAGACCAAGTTCGCCAAGGACGTGCTCGAAGCCTCGCGCACCGTTCCGGTGATCGTGGACTTCTGGGCGCCGTGGTGCGGGCCCTGCAAGCAGCTGCAGCCCGCCATCGAGAAGGTCGTCAAGGCGGCCAACGGCGCGGTGAAGCTGGTCAAGATCAACATCGACCAGAACCAGATGCTGGCCCAGCAGCTCCGCATCCAGTCGATCCCGGCGGTCTACGCCTTCTTCGGCGGCCGGCCGGTCGACGGCTTCATGGGCGCGGTGCCCGAGAGCCAGGTGAAGCAGTTCGTCGACCGCCTGGTGCAGGCGACCGGCGGCGTGGCGGGCGAAGGCGCAGGCGACGAGATCGCCGAGCTGCTGGAGCACGCCAAGGCAGCGCTGGCGCAGAACGACCAGGACCTCGCCGCGCGCATCTACAGCGAGATCCTAGGCGCCGACCCGAAGAACGTCACGGCGCTGGCTGGCCTCGCGCGCTACAACCTGCAGACCGGCGACGCCGAGCAGGCGAGAGAGCTGCTGGCCCAGGTCGAGACCAAGGACAAGAACAACGCCGACGTGGTCGCCGTGCAGGCCTCCCTCGATCTTGCCGAGAAGGCCAAGGAGGCGGGCCCGGTCGACGACCTCAAGGCCAAGGCCGCCGCCGACCCGAAGGACATGCAGAGCCGCCTCGACCTCGCCATGGCCTACTGGGCGGGCAACCAGCGTCAGGAGGCGATCGACGAGCTGCTCGCCATGATCAAGGCCGACCGCAAATGGAACGAGGAAGCCGCCCGCCAGCAGCTCCTGAAGTTCTTCGAGGCGCTGGGCTTCACCGATCCGCTCGCCGTCGATGGCCGCAAGCGGCTGTCGACCATCCTGTTCTCCTGATCGAAGGCGGGCATGTCCGATCGCGTGCCCCGCAATCCCTTCGAGCCGAGCTTCGAGCAGCTCCCGGAAACGCTGCCCATCTTTCCGCTGTCGGGCGTGCTGCTGCTGCCCGGCGGCAAGCTGCCGCTCAACATCTTCGAGCCGCGCTACCTCGCCATGATCTTCGACGCGCTGGCCGGTCATCGCATGATCGGCATGGTCCAGCCGATGCAGCCCGGCGGCTACGCCGGTGACGGGCTGCCGACCGAAGACGGCAGACCCAAGGTCCACAAGGTCGGCTGCGCGGGCCGCATCGTGAGCTTCAACGAGACCGAGGACGGCCGGCTGTTGCTGGCGCTCTCCGGTGTCTGCCGTTTCGAGATCGTGCGGGAGCTCGAGCCTGCGCATGGCGGCTATCGGCGCGTCTCCTCGCTGTTCTCGCCCTATCGCGCCGACCTCGACCATGCCGACGAGCAGGTCGAGCTCGACCGCGACCGGCTGATGGCCGCGCTCGCCGCGTTCTTCCGCTCACGCAATTTGTCGACCGACTGGGATGCGGTGAAGCAGGCAGCCGACGCCAATCTCGTGACCTCGCTGTCGATGGTCCTGCCCTTCGGCCCGGCCGAGAAGCAGGCCCTGCTGGAGGCCGCCGATTCCACGGCGCGCGCCAAGCTCCTGATCGCCTTCCTGGAAATGAATGCCTTCGGCCAGTCGGGAGAGACGCCGCCCAAGCGGGCGAATTGAGTCTTCCGGACCGCGCGCATCTTGCGCGCTCATGAGCGCGCTGGAAGCGCGCGGTCCGGAAGAGCATGATATAAGGGCAACACATGACCTCTCCATCGGACGAACCCGCACCGCGCCGCTCCGGCGTCGATCCCAAGTTGCTGGAGATCCTGGTCTGCCCGGCGAGCCACGGGCCGCTGGAATACGACGCGGCGGCCGGCGAGCTGATCAGCCGCAAGGCCGGGCTCGCCTATCCCATCCGCGACGGCATCCCGATCATGCTGGTGAGCGAGGCGCGCCAGCTCCGTGACGTGCCGTGAGCGCTGCGAAGTCGGTGCCCGACGAGGGCAGCTACGAGACCACGGCGCCCTGGCCCGTCGAGCTGCGCGTCTTCAAGGAGGAAGGCCGCATGGAGATCGAGTTCTCCGACGGCATCACGCACTCTCTGTCGGCGGAGTATCTGCGTATCGAGAGCCCCTCGGCCGAGGTGCAGGGCCACGGGCCCAGCCAGAAGAAGATCGTGTCGGGCCGCCGTCACGTGAAGATCACGGCGGTCGAGCCGGTCGGCCATTACGCCATCCGCATCGTGTTCGACGACAAGCACGACACCGGCATCTACAGCTGGGCCTACCTGCGCGAGCTCGGCGACAGCCATGCCGAGAAGTGGGCCGCCTACCAGGCCGCCCTGCTGTATCGCGGGCTGAGCCGCGACCCGTAGACCGCCATGAAGATCATCATCGCCGGCGCCGGCATCGGCGGCCTGACCGCCGCCATGTGTCTTCATCGTGCGGGTTTCGACGTCGAGGTGTTCGAAGCCGTGAGCGAGCTGCGGCCCCTCGGTGTCGGCATCAACATCCAGGCGGGCGCCGTGCGCATCCTCTCCGGATTGGGGCTGGAGCCGGCGCTCGCCGCCACCGCCATCGAGACGCGCGAGCTGCGCTATGCCAACCGTCATGGCCAGACCATTTGGGCCGATCCGCGCGGCCGCCATGCCGGCCTGCCGTGGCCGCAATTCTCCATCCACCGCGGCGAGCTGCAGATGATCCTGTACCGCGCCACCGAGACGATGCTGGGCGCGGGCCGCATCAAGTTCGGTCGGCGCATCGCGGGCTTCGAGCAGACGGGCAGCACCGTCACGGCGCGCTTCGCCGACCGCGACGGTAGCATTGTCGAGACGGCAGAGGCCGATATCCTGATCGGCGCCGACGGCATCCACTCGGCGGTGCGCGCGCACTTCTATCCCAACGAAGGCCCGCCCAAGTGGCAGGGCATCCTGATGTGGCGCGGCGTCACCGTGGGCAAGCCCTACCTCGGCGGCAGCACCATGGTGCAGGCCGGCCACCACAATCAGAAATTCGTCTGCTATCCGATCAGCCGCGCCCATGCGCAGAAAGGCGAGGCGCTGATCAACTGGATCTGCGACCTGCACATGGGCGACGGCGCCATGCTGCCGCGCGAAGACTGGAACCGGCCGGGCAAGCTTGCCGACTTCCTGCCGCGCTTCGAGGACTGGAACTTCGGCTGGCTCGACGTGCCGGGCGTCATCCGCGCCGCCCATGCGATCTTCGAGTTCCCCATGGTCGATCGCGATCCACTGCCGCGCTGGAGCCATGGCCGCATCACCCTCTTGGGCGACGCCGCGCATCCCATGTATCCCATCGGCTCCAACGGCGCGTCGCAGGCGATCCTCGATGGCGAGGCGATCACCCAGGAGCTTCTGGCCGGCAGCGATCCGGAAGCGGCGCTACGGCGCTACGAGCGGCGCCGCCTGCCGCCGACCGCGGCCATCGTCGAGAGCAACCGCCGCAAAGGCATCGACGTCATGCTCGACATCGTCGAGCAGCGCGCGCCGCAGGGCTTCGACAGTCTCGAGAACGTGCTGCCGTCCGATGAGCTGGAACGGATCGTCGGCGACTACAAGAAGCTCGTCGCCCAGGACCGCGAGACCTTGTTGAAGCTGGCGTCCGCCCAATAAAAAACCGGCCCATTGAAGGACCGGCCGTGGTAGCGGTTTATACCGGCCACTACGTCGCCGGCCGCCACCGAGCGAGACTATGGCACCTGACGATGACAGGATTATGGCAATCGATGCAGGCACCACAGCAAGTACCTCACCCTGAGGAGCGGCCCAACGGGCCGCGTCTCGAAGGGTGGGAAGCAGTCTCGGTGTAGCCATGCTTCGAGACGCCGTGCTTCGCACGGCTCCTCAGCATGAGGACGGTCCATGAGCCTCGGGCGCGCGGTCGCCACGGTCGGCGGGTTCACCCTGTTGAGCCGCGTCGTGGGCTTCATCCGCGACATTGTGCTGTCGGCTGTCCTGGGATCGGGCGCCGTCGCCGACGCTTTCTTCGTCGCGCAGAAGCTGCCGAATTTCTTCCGTCGTCTGTTCGCCGAGGGCGCCTTCTCGGCCGCCTTCGTGCCGCTGTTCTCGCGCGAATTGCAGGACCACGGCCGCGCCGAGGCGCTCGCCTTCGCGCGCCAGGCCCATGCCGCGCTGCTGGTGGTGCTGGTGCCCTTCTCCATGGTCCTGATGCTGGGCATGCCGTGGGTGCTGGCGCTGCTGGCGCCCGGCATGCGCGACGATGCGCCGACCTTCGCCATGGCCATCGAGTTCAGCCGCATTTCCTTCCCCTATCTGCTGTTCATCTCGCTCGCTTCGCTGTATGGCGGCGTGCTGAACAGCATCGACCGCTTTGCCCATGTCGCGGCGACGCCGATATTGCTCAATCTGACGATGATTGCCGGTGTGCTTGGTCTCACGCCGCTCCTGCCCAACAGCGGTTACGCCGCGTCCATTAGCTTCGCGATCGCGGGCCTCCTGCAGTGGGTCTGGCTGCTGGTCGCTTGCGCGCGCGACGATGTCACCATGACCTTGGTGCCGCCGCGCCGGACGCCGCTCGTGTCGCGGCTGGTGACGCTCGCCACGCCGGTGGCGATCGGCGGCGGCGTGCAGTCGATCAGCACCATGCTCGACGTCGTATGGGCGTCGCTGCTGCCGGTCGGGTCGATCTCGGCGCTGTACTACGCCGATCGCATCGCCCAACTGCCGCTGGGCGTGGTCGGTATCGCCATCGGCACGGCGCTGCTGCCGCTGCTGGCCCGCCAGCTACGCGCCGGCCAGGTCGAATCGGCGATGGCCAACCAGAACCGCGCCATCGAGTTCGGCCTGCTGCTCAGCCTGCCCGCCGCCATGGCGCTGTGGCTGCTCGCCGCCCCCATCATCCGCGTGCTGTTCGAGCGCGGCCTCTTCGGGCCGGAGGACACCTTGCGCACGGCAGGCGCTCTTGCCGCCTTCGCCATCGGCTTGCCGGCTTTCGTGCTGGTCAAGGCGCTGACCCCGGGCTTCTTCGCCCGCGAGGACACGCGCACGCCGCTCTATGTCGCCGTCGCCGCCATCGCGGTGAACGTGGCCCTGAACGCGGCCTTCCTCTATGGCACCACACTGGCCCAGGTCGGCATCGCACTCGCGACCTCGCTGTCGGGCTGGTTGAACGCCGTGGCGCTGGGCGTGATCCTGTTCCGGCGCAACCACTGGCTCATCGACGAGAGACTGCTTTCGCGCACCTGGCGCATGGCGGCGGCGAGCGCCGGCATGGCCGTGGCGCTGTGGGGCGCGCTCGTCCTGCTCGGGCCCCTGCTCGAGACGGCGACGGTGAAAGGCGCGCTGGCGCTGTTCGCGGTCTGCACGGTGGGCAGCGTCACCTATGCCGCCCTGGGCGCGTTGCTCGGCGTCGTGCGACTGTCGGAGCTGCGCTTCGTGATGCGCCGCCAGCCCGGCCTCAGATCAGTCGACCCAGGCGAACAACCGTGACCCCGGCGCGCAGCGGGCGATTCACCGCCGGCATCACCAGCACGCAGTTGTCGTAGGGCGTCGTCACCGCCTCGCCGTCGTCGTGGCCCAGCACGGTGCCCGCCTTGGCGATCACCTCCTGGCCCTCGAAGCGGCGCGCCGGCGTGAAGTTGCCGCGCTTGGTGGCGATGGCGTGCGTCACCTGCACGATCTTCTGCTGCGGCGGCGCCGGCTGCCTCCAGTCCGGCGGCAGGTCGGAAGCGTCGACGATGCCGGTCTCGGTGAGGAAGCGATGGGCGACGTCCTTGGCCACCACGACAGACGACTTGCGCCAATGCTGGCCGGTCTCGATCAGCAGCGCAGTCCGGTCGCTCTTGGGATCGCCGAAGGCGCCGTAATCGCGCATGCGCATGCCGGCGGCATGGCCGCGGTCGCGCACGATGTCGGCCGGCGAGCCCAGGCGCTTGGCGAGCTCGACGCCGCGGTCGAGCGGGCCGCACAGCATCAGCGGCACGCAATCGTCGTGCATGGAATGGAGATCGAGCAGGTAGTCGGCGCGCTCGACATAGGGCCGCACCACCTGCGCCCGCTTGGTCTCGCGCGTCGTCGCCGGCTGGTCGAGCCGGCCCCAGGTGCGATTGAAGTCCTCGTCGATCATGCGCGACTTGAACGGGTTCTTGGGATCGAAGCGCTGGTAGGCCTCGAAGTTGTTGAATGAAAAGATCAGCGTGCCCTGGCGCGGCCTGAGGCCGCGTGAAAGCAGCTCGTTGACCACGATCGCCCCCGACACCTCGTTGCCGTGGGTGAGCGACGCCACCATCACCGTCGGCCCCGGCTTGCCGCTTTCCTTGACGTGGATGTAGGGCGCATCGCCCTTTTCCCACGGCCGGATGTCGGGAAAGGTATACTCGATGGGCGGATTGTCAGACATGCGCACTCGACCTCCGGCTTCGGCTTATAGCGCGAATCCGGGCGATGGCGAGACCTCAGCTTTCCCGGTACCAGCTGGCGAGATTCCAGGTGTTGTTGTCCCAGCCGCTCAGCTCGACCACGAGCTTGTCCTTGACCGCCGCCACGCCCAGCCGGGCGACCACGGGGATCACGACGTTGTCGTTGATGACCAGCTCGTTCAGCTTGATGCAGAGCGCGGCCCGCTTCACCGGGTCGAGCTCGACCTGCACCGCCTTGTGGGTGTCGTCGTATTCCTTGTTCTGCCAGCGTGTGACATTGCGGCCCTGCCACTTGTTCGCCTTGCTGGCCGCCTCCCACGAGCAGAACTGTCGCATGAACACCTCGGGATCGGGCTGTGCCGGTCCGTTGTTGTACATCTGCAGGTCGGCATAGAAGTGCGGATAGGTGTCGGGGTTGGCGACGTCGGAGGAGAAGAACACCGAAGACGTCACCGCCTTGACCTCGATGTCGATGCCGGCCTTCTGGCAGGCCTGCTTGACGATGGCCTGGGTCTTCTGGCGCGGCTGGTTGATCGAGCTCTGATAGACGAACTTCAGCTTCTTGCCGTCCTTGGCGCGGATGCCATCGGGGCCCTTCACCCAGCCGGCCTTCTCGAGCACGTCATTCGCCTTGTCGACGTTGAACTCGTACTTCGTCGTCTTCGAGCGGAAGCGCTCCGGGTTGTTGAAGAAGTTGGGCGTGGCGACGCCGGTGCGGCCATAGATGTGCTTCTCGACCGAATCCTTGTCGACCAGCAGGGCGAGTGCCTGGCGTACTGCCGGGTCGCTGAGCGTGGGATGCACGGTCTTGAGGCTCGAGCGTTCGCCGTCGACCTCGGTCCACGGGTCGCGGGTGTTGAGCTGGATATGCTCGATGCCGCCGCCCCTACTCATGATGACCCGGCCCTTGCCGCCCTTCTCCAGGCGCTGCAGAATCTCGTCCTCGACCTGCATGTTCCAGCCGAAGTCGAATTCGCCGGTCTGCAGCACCGCACGCGCCGCCGAGACCGCGTCGCCGCCGCCCTTCATCTCGATGGCGTCGAAGTAGGGACGGTTCTCCTGGTGATAATCGGCGTTGATCACACCGGTGACCAGGTCTCCCGGCTTGAACTCCTTGAACTTGTACGGCCCGGTTCCGACCGGCTTGAGATTGGTCGGCGCCTCGCGCGACTTGGCTCCGATATAGTCGGCGAACAGGTGCTTGGGGATGATGCAGCCCGCCGACGCCACGAAGGTGTCGGCCCAGAACGGCGTCGGCGCGGCGAACTTCACCACCACCGTGTAAGGGTCGACCTTCTCGACCGTGACGTCCTTGTAGGAGCCGCTGGTCAGCGTTGCCGTCGCGGGATCGCGCGAATATTCCCAGGTGAAGACGACGTCGTCGGCCGTGAACGGCTGGCCGTCATGCCACTTCACGTTCTTCTTCAGCTTCCAGGTGACCGACTTGCCGTCGGCGGCCAGCGTGCCGTCCTCGCGGCCGGGGATGGCCTCCGCCAGGATCGGCCGCAGGTTGCCTTCGGCGTCCCAGCCCGCCAGCGGCTCATAGAACAGGCGCGAACCGTCCTGGTCCTTGGTGCCGGTGGCGAAGTGCGGATTGAGCAGCGTTGGCCCCTGCCACCACAGCACCTTCAGCAGCCCGCCGCCGCCGCGCTTGGTCGGCTTGTAGATCGGTGCCCTAGATTGGGCCATGGCGACGCCGGAAAAGGCCAGAAGCTGGGTCGCCATCGGCGCCGTCAGGCCCACAGCCGCCATGCGCCTCACGAAGGCGCGGCGCGACAGGGCGCCCGCCTTCACCTGGTCGAGAAGACCACGCAAGTCACGTTCGTTCATCGGATGCCCTCCCATCCAACTGTCGAAGCTCTTCCCTAACGCTCCCGCTATCCTGCAAGATACGTGCAAACGCGATGGGAACAGGCTCGACGGCTGCGGTCAACGCCTGAGGGAGGGAATCCTCACCCTGAGGAGCGCACGAAGTGCGCGTCTCGAAGGGTGGCGACAGTCTCGTTGTTGCCCACCCACGCGCGGTTTACCGCGCGCATTCGAGACGGCGCTGCGCGCCTCCTCAGGGTGAGGTTGGGGCCTTTAAGCCTCGCGGAACCAGTTCGCCAGGTCCCAGGTGTTGTTGTCCCAGCCGCTCAGCTCACAGGTGAGCTTGTTGCTGACGGCGGTGACGATCGGCCGGGCGACCACAGGGATAACGACGTGGTCGTTCACGACCATGTCGTTCAGCTTTGTCATCATCTCCGCGCGCTTCACCGGATCGAGCTCGACCTGGGCGGCCTTGTAGATGTCGTCGTACTCCTTGTTCTGCCAGCGCGTGACGTTGCGGCCCTGCCATTTGTTGGCCTTGGTCGCCACCTCCGACGTCAGGAACTGGCGCAGGAACACCGCGGGATCGGGCTGCTGCGGCCCGTTATTGTACATTTGGATATCCGTATAGAAGTGCGGATAGGTGTCGGGATTGGCGACGTCCGAGGAGAAGAATACCGACGCCGTCACCGACTTGATCTCGACATCGATGCCGGCCTTCTGGCAGGCCTGCTTGACGATGGCCTGCGTCTTCTGCCGCGGCTGGTTGATCGAGGTCTGGTAGACGAACTTCAGCTTCTTGCCGTCCTTCTCGCGGATACCGTCGCTGCCCTTCTTCCAGCCGGCCTTCTCGAGCACGTCATTCGCCTTGTCGACGCTGAACTCGTACTTGGTGTTCTTGGAGCGGAAACGTTCGGGATTGTAGATGAAGTTCGGCGTCGCCCGGCCGGTGCGGCCGTAGATGTATTTCTCGACCGAGTCCTTGTCGACCAGCAGGCTGAGCGCCTGGCGCACCGCCGGATCCGACAGCGTCGGATGCTTGGTCTTGACGCTCGAGCGCTCGCCGTCGACCTCGGTCCACGGATCGGTGGTGTTGAGCTGGATGTGCTCGATGAAGCTTGCCTCGTTGATCATGACGCGGCCCTTGCCGCCCTTCTCGAGGCGCGTGAGGATCTCGTCCTCGACCTGCATGTTCCAGCCGAAGTCGAACTCGCCGGTCTGCAGCACGGCGCGCGCCGCGGAGACCGCATCGCCGCCGCCCTTCATCTCGATGGCGTCGAAGTACGGGCGATTGTCCTGGTGGTAGTCGGTGTTGATCACGCCCGACACCATGTCGCCCGGCTTGAAGTCCTTGAACTTGTAGGGACCGGTGCCGATCGGCTTGAGGTTGGTCGGCGCCTCGCGCGACTTGCCGCCGATATAGTCAGCGAACAGGTGCTTGGGGATGATCATGCCGGTCGAGCCGACGAAGGCGTCGGCCCAGAACGGCGTCGGATCCTTGAACTTCACGATGACGGTGTGGCTGTCGACCTTCTCGACCGTGATGTCGGTGTAGACGCCGCTGGTGACGGCCGCCGTCTCAGGGTTCCGCGCGTACTCCCAATTGAAGACGACGTCGTCGGCGGTGAACGGCTGGCCGTCGTGCCACTTCACGCCCTTCTTCAGCTTCCAGGTCACCGACTTGCCATCGGCGGCGAGCGTGCCGTCCTCGCGGCCGGGAATCGATTCGGCGAGCAGCGGCCGAAGGTTGCCGTCCTGGTCCCAGCCGGCCAGCGGTTCGTAGAAGATGCGGCTGCCGTCCTGGTCCTTGGTGCCGGTGGCGAAGTGCGGATTGAGCAAGGTCGGCGCCTGCCACCACAGCACTTTCAACAGACCGCCGCCGCCGCGCTTGGTCGGCTTGTAGACGGGCGACTTGGCTTGCGCCATGGCGACGCCCCCGAGCCCGAGAAGCTGAGCAGCCATCGGCGCCGTCAGGCCCACCGCCGCCATCCGGCGCAGGAATGCCCGGCGGGACACCTTGCCCGCCTTCACCTGGCCAATCAGATGGCGCAAACGACCTTCGTTCATCACACCCCTCCTAAACGCTCCTGCCAGCCTGCAAGATGCGTGCAAGCCGCATGGGACCAGCCCTGACCGTTGCCGTCAAATGACGGATTGGCCGGATCCTGGTCTCGACCGCGCGGCGCTCGGCTCCGGTCGGGTGGGCGGGCCGGGGCCTCGTCGTCCGCGCTAGCTGCACCTGTCGGCGATTTTGCAACTGGACCGATCCAGCGTCGGGTTGCATCATTCCATATTGATACGCGTTTGGTGGGCGACGGGGGACACTGCCGCCAAGCGGGACGATCCAAAGACAGATCGGGTCCACGCGTCGTCGCAAGGGGTTCCAGCGACCTGGGGGGATATGAGCACCGACGACAGATCCGCCGACTTGGCGCGGAGATACCCGAACTGGCTCGATAGAGTGGTCCACTACTACGATCAGACGCGGTTCGACTATCGCACAGTCTGGCACAACGCAGACAACCTTGCGTTCCACTTCGGACACTACGGACCGGGAATCCGCGAGCATGCGCACGCATTGAGCAATGCCAACCAGGTGCTTGCCAGCGTCGCCCGCATCGAGGCCGGCGACCGGGTCCTGGATGCCGGCTGCGGCGTGGGCGGCAGCAGCCTGTGGCTCGCCCGCCACCTTGCCGTGGACGTCGTGGGCATCACGCCGGTCGAGCACCAGGTGGCGATGGCGCGCGAGGTCGCTAGCCGTCGCGGACTTCAGCACCGTGCAACGTTCGAGCAGGCCGACTACACGAGGGTGCCATTCCCCGATGGCTCGTTCGACGTCGTATGGGCGCTCGAAAGCCTGTGCCATGCCATCGACAAGCGATCGTTCTATCGTGAAGCGCTTCGACTGCTGCGTCCCGGCGGCCGCCTGGTGGTGGCGGAGTATGTGCGCACCACGCGCCATTTCGATGCCGAGACGAACGCGTGGATGGACGAATGGCTTGCCGGTTGGTCGATGCCCGACATCGATACGGCGGACGAACACGTTTGCGCCGCGGAGGATGCCGGCTTCGCCAAGGTCAGGCTGGTCGATCATACCTGGTCCACGCGGCGCTCACTGCGCCGCCTCCACAAGCTCAGCATCGCAGCCTGGCCCATCAACCAGCTGCTGCACGGCCTTGGTTTCCGTTCGAAGGCCCAGCACAGCAACGTCGTCGCGTCACGCCGCCAATACCAACTCCTCGAACGCGGCGCCTGGTTCTACGGAATCGTCTCGGCCACGAAGCCATGAACGACCCACCAAACTCGCAGGCCGCGCTGCTGTCGAGTTTGGCAGTTCCGGGGCATCGAGTACTCGCGCGTTGCTGGGAAGACGCCCGCACCATCACGTTCGCCGGCCAGGACAGCCGCACGAGCGCTCCCGTCTTCATCAAGATCCTGAAGCCTCAGCGCTCGAGCGCCGCGGAAGTCGATGCACTGCGCCGCGACTACGAATGGGCGCGACGGATCGAGGTCTCGGGCGTCCTGCCGGCCGTTGCCCACGGTTTCGCCAACGGCGTGGGCTTCCTGGTGGTCACCGACGACGGAAGCCGGCCACTGGGTGAACTGCTGCTGGCGCGCCAGCTCCCGCTTGCCGGTGCGCTGCAAGTCGTCATTCGTCTCGCGTCGATCCTGCACGACTTCCATCGAACACAGCACGTCCATGGCAACCTCAACCTGCAGACCATCTGGTTCAATGCGCAGAGCGGTGAAACCCGTGTCACGGGTCTCTCCTCGGTCATTTCCCTCAACGACGAGAGGAACGAATCGCACACGCTCAACGGCGATCTGCATTTCGTCGCACCGGAGCAGACCGGCCGAGTCGACCGGGCGGTCGATCCGCGAACCGATCTCTACGCGGTCGGCATCGTTCTCCATCATTTGTTGTGCGGCCGACTGCCATTCGACGAGAGCAACTCCATCGAGCTGATCCACGCGCATCTCGCCCGGGCGCCCCGGCCGTTACACGAGATCGCACCGGAGCTTCCACGAATACTGTCGGACATCGTCGCCCGGTTGCTCGCCAAGTCACCGGAGGACAGATACCAGACCGCGCGCGGGCTGGAGCACGATCTCACCCAATGCCTGGTGCAGGTGCAACAGCGGGGCACCATTGCCGACTTCGATCTCGGCAGCCGCGACAGCACGGTCGCGCTCAGCATCTCGACCAAGCTCTATGGCCGCGAACGCGAGCGGCAGGAGTTGCGCGCAGCCCTCGAACGAGCGACGGAGGGAAGCGTCGAGCTGGTTCTCATCAGCGGCAGCGCCGGCATCGGCAAGTCGCGGCTGGCGCGCAGCATCGAACACGAGGCGCGCAGTTGCGGCACCTTCGTCGCCGCGAAGTTCGACCAGTTCAGGCAGAACGAACCGTACTCGTTCATCGTCCAGGCCTTCCGCGTGCTGCTCGACCAGCTGCTCGCCAGCGGCGAGGCATCGATCCAGGCGTGGCGTGAACGCCTGGCCGCGGCCGTCGGGCCCAATGCCGACGTGGTCTCGGGCGTCGTTCCCGAGTTCGGGCTCCTGCTCGGGCTGCGGTCGGCCGAGCCGGCCAGTGCCGCCGAACAGCTGCCGGCGGCCGAGGAGCGCAATCGTTTCAATCATGTGTTCCGGCGCCTGCTGCGCGTCTTTGCACGCGAGAAGCACACCTTCTCGATATTCCTCGACGACCTGCAATGGGCCGACCCCGCCTCACTCGGATTGTTGAAGGCGTTGATAGGTGATCCGCGCGCCTCGTACCTGCTGGTGATCGGCGCGTGCCGCGATGAAGGTCCCGGCGTGGGCGAAGTCGCCCGCATGATCGAGGACATCCGTGCCAAGCGCGACGTGACGCGGCTCGACCTCGGCCGCCTTGCCCCGGCCGATGTCGGCGTGCTGATCGATGATACCCTTCACTGCGGCCCCGAGCGGGCGACCGATCTCGCCCGGCTGTTGTGGCACAAGACCGACGGCAACCCGTTCTTCATCAACCAGCTTCTGCGCTTCCTGCACCACGAGCAGTTGATCACCTTCGACTACGAGGAGGCCCGCTGGCAGTGGGACCTTCGACAGATCGCTGCCCAGGGCGTCACCGAGGATGTTCTCGATCTGATGAGCCGCAAGCTCCTCACGCTGCCGGCGCCCGCCCAGGACGTGTTGAAAGCCGCCGCTTGCCTGGGCGGCAGGTTCGATCTGGGCGATCTCGCCCTGGTGATGCAGAAACGCGACCAACAGGTGCGCGACGCCATACAGGCCGCCGCAGCCCAGGGCCTGGTCGTCTCGGCCGATGATGCCGGCGCCGAGGCACCGGAGCGGCAATTCCAGTTCCTGCACGATCGCGTTCAGCAGGCCGCCTATGCCTTGATTTCCGAACAGGACCGCCGGGAAGTGCGCCTGCGCATCGGCCGCCGGCTCCTCGCCGGGCTCGCGGCTGAGGAGCACGGCAACGTGCCGTTCGTCGTGATCGACAACCTCAACGCGGGAGCCGATCTGGTCTCAAGCGCCACCGAGCGCGAGGAGATTGCCAAGCTCAATCTCGCCGCCGGTCGACGGGCTCGCGACCTCGCGGCCTTCGACGCCGCGTTGGGATATTTCCGAAGCGGCATCAAGCTGCTCGCCGCCGACAGCTGGGGCCAGCAATACGGGCTGGCCTTCGATCTACGGATCGAATGCTTCGAATGTGCGTATGTGACCGGACATACCAAAGAGGCGAATGACATTTTCGTCGAGGTGCTCGCCAATGCACGGACGGTGCGCGACAAGGCCCGTGCCTACTACCTGAAGATCATTTCCGACAGCAGCCTCGATCGCAGCGATGAGGCGGTGGCGATGGGCCTCGAGGCGCTGCGGCTGTTTGGCGAAGCTCTGCCCGCGACACCGAGCAAGATCCAACTCCTCTACCAGCTGTTCAAGGTCATCTACCGGCTGCGGGGACGGAAGGCCGACGAGCTGCTGCGCCTGCCGGCCATGGTCGACGAGGATCGCAAAGCCGCTCTCGGCCTGCTCATGAGCATCTGTCCGGCCGCATACTTCCGGAATCCGGACCTGATGTCGCTGGCAGCGCTCAGAATCATGCAGCTCTCCCTTCAGTTCGGTATCGGCAGTGCCTCGTCGTTCGGCTGTGTCCTCTATGGGCTCGTTCGCGGTGGCGTGTTCGGCGACTACAAGGGCGGCTGCGAATTCGGACGCCTCGCTGTCGACCTGGCGATGCGGGACGGGACCCCCATCCAGCGCGGCAAGATCATGATGATCCATGCCGGCTTCGTGCGGTTCTGGCGCGAACCGATCGACGCCTCCATCGAAATGTTACGCACTTCGCTGCGCGTCGCCATCGACTCCGGCGACGTGCAGTACGCGCACTATTCGATGCTGCAGATCATCTTCCTCGGGCTCGCCCGCGGCGCCCCGCTGGACGAGATCCGCACCGAGTGCACGCGGCACCAGCAGCTCATCGAGCAGACGACCGACTGGTTCGCCACCGCAAGCAACGGAATTCGGCGGCAATACGTGCTGGCGCTGCAGGGCGAGACGCGACATGGCAGCAGTCTCAGCAGCGCGGACTACGACGAGGACGTCGCAGCGGCCTCGTTCCGGGCCGCCGGCAACCTGACCGCCTACACCTACTACCTGATCGTGAAGATCCAGCTCACCTATCTGTTCGGCGAGCATCGTGCGGCCGAGCAACTCTGGCAGGAGACCGAAGCAAACATCCAGTCCGTGATCAACCAGATCGTCCTGGTGGAGCACTATTTCTATGGTGGGTTGGCGGCGCTCGCTCTGGCGCGTCAGGGGCGCGGTCGACCGGCGCGTCGAATGCTCCGCCAGTGCCGCAAGAAGCTGGCGGGATGGGCCGTGCACTGCCCAGAAAATTTCGAGGTGCATCGGCTCCTGCTCGAGGCCGAGTTCGCCTCGTTCGAAGGCCGCATCGAACACAGCGAGCAGCACTACGACCGGGCGATCGAGACCGCCCAGCACGGCCGTTTCCAGCACCTCGAGGCCCTCGCCAACGAACTGGCCGGCGGCGCCTATCTGCGGCGCGGCTTGCGGCGGGTCGCCATGGCCTACCTCGCCGAGGCGCGCAAGTGCTACGCAGAATGGGGCGCGCTCGCCAAGGTCCGCCAGCTCGGCGAAATCCATCCCGATCTCGCGAGCGGCGATGCGGCTCCGCCGGCGCCCTCGACGGCGCGCCCGCCGTCGGGCATGGCGTACCTGCGCGAGCTCAGCGACTTCGACATGGCAATGCGCGCCACGACCGGCATCTCGGCCGAGATGCGCAGCGCCCGGCTGCTCGACAAGCTGATGCGTCTCGTCCTCGAGGCGGTGCTCTGCGACCGCGGCATCTTCCTCACCGAGGATCGCGATACGCTCTTCATCGAGGCGGCCGGCAGCAGCGATGCGGGCGGCATCCGCGTCGGCCGCACGGCCTATACCGAGGACTCCCTGGAATTCTCCGAGCGGATGGTGAGATACGTCCTGCGCACCGGCCATCGCATCGTCGTCGACGACAGGCATGTCGACGCCCGCTTCGCTTCTTGCCCGTATCTGGTGCAGCGGCGGCCGCGCTCGGTGGCGTGCGTGCCGATCCTGCGCAAGGGCGAGGTCCTTGGTGCGATATATGTCGAGAACAGCCTCGCTCACGGGGCTTTCATGCCCGACCGCATCCAGCAGCTCGCGCTGCTCGCCAATCAGGTCGGCGCAATCATCGAGAACACCAACCTGCAGCGCGACCTCAGCGAGCACAGCAGCCACCTCCGCGAAGCGCTCCAGAAGGTCGAGCTGCTCGAGCATATCCGCAGCCATTTGACGAAGTTCGTGCCGAAGATGCTGCAGGAACGGATTGAGGCGAATCCGGAGAAGCCCGACATCGAGACGCGCAACGTGGATGTCTCTATCCTGTTCCTCGACATGGCCGGGTATACGAGCCTCAGCGAGAAGCTCGATGCCGAGAAGCTGCAAGGCGTCGTCGAGACCTACTTCTCGCGTTTCCTCGACGACATCCTGCTGAACGGCGGCGACATCAACGAGGTGGCCGGCGATGGCCTCATGATCATCTTCCAGCACGAGGATCCGCGTCAGCATGCGCGCAATGCCACGGCCACGGCGCTCACGATACGCGACAGGACTAACGCGCTTAACCGCGAAGCGCACGGCATCCGACCGGAGGTAGTGATCAACATCGGCATCCACTCAGGCGAAGCACTGTTTGGCGCCAACAAGATCGAAAGCGAGATGGGACCGCGCTGGGTCTTCACGGCCACCGGCTATACGGCGAACCTGGCGGCGCGGATTGGCGCATCGGCAAAGGAAGGCGTCATCCTGGTCAGTGACGAGACGGCGGCGCGCCTGGGCAACGCCTTCGAGGTGCGCCCGCGCGGACCGCAGGCCTTCAAGGGGATCAGCCGTCCGATCGAGGTCTACAGCGTCGAAAGCATGATCTCGGAGGCCGAAATGCAGGATGAACGCTAACCGAGCGGGGAGACTGTGACATGGCAAACAAGAAGGTCGCGATTCTGGGCGGCGGCGTGGCCGGACTTACAGCGGCGCACGAACTGATGCGGTGTGGCGGCTTCGACGTCGAGGTCTTCGAGAAGGCCGACACGCCGGGCGGCAAGGCCAAGAGCAACACCAAGCCGAATTCCGGCACGGGCGGGCGGAAGAACCTGCCGGGTGAGCACGGCTTCCGATTCTTTCCCGGCTTCTACGTCCACGTGCCCGACACCATGAGCCGGATTCCGTTCGGCGCTGCGCCTCATACCGTGGTCGAGAACCTGGTAGCCGCACCGTTGGGCGGCATCGCCCAGGAGTACAAACCGCTCTTCACGTTCCCGACCCACGCACCGCGGACGCTCGACGATTGGCGCATCGTGTTCCAGGACTGGTTTGCGCGTGACGAGCTCGGCCTGCAGCCGGGCGAGGCCCTGTACTTCATCACCCGCCTCCTCACGTTCATGGCGACATGCGAGAAGCGGCGCTTCAAGGAGCTCGAGAAGAGCAACTGGTGGGACTACATCGGGGCGAATACGCGCTCGATGCAGTACCGCAAGCTCTTGGCCCGCGGCCTCACGCGATCGCTGGTGGCGATGCGCGCCGAGGACGCGAACACCCGCACCGTCGCATCGATCCTGGTGCAGATGATCATGAGCATGACGTCCCAGTCGGGCACCATGGACCGCGTGCTCAACGCCCCGACCAGCGACGCCTGGATAACGCCGTGGGTGACCGACCTCACCAACCAGGGCGTAAAGTTCACCTGCAACACCGAGGTCGTGAGCCTGCTGGCGACCGGCACCAACATCACCAGCGTGACGGTGAGAGACAGCGGCGGCGTGGAGAGTCCCATCCAGGCCGACTATTACATCGCGGCCTTCCCCATCGAAGTCGCGCAGAAGCTCCTCACGCCGCTGGGAGCGAGCGCGCCGTCACTCGGCGCCATCAAGGACCTGCGGACGGAGTGGATGAACGGCCTGCAGATCTATCTCACGCGCGACGTGCCGATCACGCCCGGTCATGTCATCTGCGCCGATTCCTCATGGGCCGTGACCGCCATCTCCCAGCAGCAGTTCTGGCCCGGCGACCCTCTCGGCCAGCACGGCGACGGCACCGTCAAGGGCCTGATCTCCATCGACATCTCCGACTGGACAAAGCCGGGCACGAAGGTCACCAACAAGCCTGCCGACCAGTGCACCGAGGACGAGATCGTCAAGGAGGTCTTCGCCCAGATCAGGGCGCATCTGGCGGCGACCACCGATCCGATCGCACAGGCCGACTTCGACACTTGGTTCCTCGATCCGTCGATTAGCTTCCCCGGCATGCCGCCGGTCTCCAACTCGCAGCCGCTGCTGATCAACACCGCGGGCTCGTGGGCGAACCGGCCGAACGCACAGACAGAAATCGCCAATCTGTTCCTGGCGTCGGACTACGTGCGGACGAACGTGGATCTCGCAACTATGGAGGGCGCGAACGAGGCCGCGCGCCGCGCCGTCAACGCGCTGCTCGGCGCCTCCGGGTCGTCCGCCCAGCCCTGCCAGGTCTGGACCTACAAGGAACCTGCGGTCTTCGAGCCGCTGAAGCAGATCGACGAGGCCTTCTTCAACCTCGGCCTGCCGAACCCCGGCTTCGAATTCCTCCAGAGCATGGGCAATATCGGGTCGTTCCTCGGCTTCATCTGAGCCCGGACGAGCCGTCAGGCCCTGGCGGCCTTGATTTCGCCGACAGCCTCGGTCATACCGCTCCGCCCTCGCCTTCCACCGGCGGGGTGCGCGGAGGTCCAAACCCCGCGCCCTTCCACAGTGAGCGGAGTCCACATCCCATGCCTGATGTCCCAGTTCAGCGTCAGGGCGCAGCGGCGCCCAATCCGCATCTTGCCCCATATGCCGCGCGTGGCCTGAAGGGCCGCATCCTTTCCGGCGTGCAGCCGACCGGCAACCTCCACCTCGGCAATTATCTCGGCGCGATCCGCAACTTCGCGCGCCTGCAGCACGACTACGAGTGCCTGTACTGCGTGGTCGACATGCACGCCATGACCCAGCCGCAGGATCCGAAGGAGATGGCGGCGCAAACGCGCGAAATCGCCGCGGCCTTCCTGGCGGCCGGCGTCGACGGCTCCAAGCAGATCATCTTCAACCAGTCGATGGTGCCGGCGCACGCCCAGCTTGCCTGGATCTTCAACTGCGTGGCCCGGGTCGGCTGGATGAACCGCATGACGCAGTTCAAGGAGAAGGCGGGCAAGGACCGCGAGAACGCCTCGCTCGGCCTCTATGCTTATCCGGCGCTGATGGCGGCCGATATCCTGATCTACAAGGCGACGCACGTGCCGGTCGGCGAGGACCAGAAGCAGCACCTCGAGCTGACGCGCGACATCGCCCAGAAGTTCAACAACGACTTCAACGCGCCGGACTTCTTCCCGCTGACCGAGCCTTTGATCTTCGGCGCGGCGACGCGCGTCATGAGCCTTCGCGACGGCACCAAGAAGATGAGCAAGTCTGATCCCTCGGACCAGTCGCGCATCAACCTGACCGACGATGCCGACGCCATCGCCTTGAAGATCCGTCGCGCCAAGACCGATCCGCTGCCCATGCCGGAGAGCGAGGCCGATGCCGAGAAGCGGCCTGATGCCGACAACCTTTTAGGCATCTTCGCCGCGCTGGCCGATCGCGAGAAGGCGGACGTGATCCGCGAATTCGGGGGCAAGCAGTTCTCGGAGTTCAAGGCGGCATTGACCGAGCTCGCCGTCGCCAAGCTCGGGCCGGTCGGCTCCGAGATGCAGCGGCTGATGAAGGATCCCGGCCACGTCGACAAGGTCCTACACAACGGCGCCGACCGCGCCCGCGCGCTGGCCGATCCCATCCTGGCCGAGGTCTACAAGACAGTGGGATTTCTGAAGCCTTAGCGGCTTCCCTCCCCTTCGCGGATTCCGCGAAGGGGAGGTGTCGCCGTCTTACGGCGACGGAGGGGTCATGAGCATCAGTACTGGTGCTCATGACCCCTCCGCCCGCTACGCGGCCACCTCCCCATCGATGACGATGGGGAGGAAGCGCTGATTACCCCTCCATCCTGGTCAGCGCCCACTTCACGGTGCTGCCTTCGGCCGGCACCTGGCCCACCAGCACGATCTGCTCGGTGCGGCGCACACGGCCTTCCTCGCCGAGATAGATGCTTTCCGCCAGCCCCAGGCCGGCACCGGACGCGCGCAGCCGCCAGCCGCGGCCGCTCGGCAGGCGCATCAGCACCGCCTGGCCGCTCTGCGCCAGCGTCGCCTTCACCGCGGGATGCAGGTGGAAGCGCACGATGAAACGCTTGTCGGGATGGCTGACGGCGCGGCCCTCCGGGCCGGTGAAGGTGTCCTCGCCGCGCAGGTCGCCGCCATCGGCCGACAGCCACAAGCGGCGGCGATGGATGATGCCGTAGAGCGAGCGGTAGCCGTCATGCATCATGTCGAGCCACTGCGCGCCGTCATTGTCGGCGCGATCGACCACGACGTTGCCGGCGCGATACTCCAGCGCGCCATGGTCGGTGATCTCCGAGGAGTTGGTGTCGTCGACCACCGCCGTCGAATGCGCCGCCGTGTAGCGCATGAAATGCCGCCAGTCGCGCGGCGCGCCGGGATAGGTGCCGCAATTGACGATCAGGCGTTCGTGCGCGGCGCTCATCTCGAAGGAGAGCGTGCCGGCATGGGCGATGCCGTCCATGCCGCGGCCCGGCGGGCTGCCGGTGTCGGCGATCAGCAGCGAGGTGCCGGCCGCCAGCCGCTGGAAGCCCGACACCAGCGCCATCTGCGGCGCGCCTTCGGTCGAGCCCGAGCGCGCCAGCGCGAGGTCGATCAGCGCGCGATCGCCTTCCCAGGCGCCGTTGAACAGGGCGAGCCCGCCATCGCCATGGCGGAAGAAGCGCAGCATCGGCGCCAGGCGGTCGAGGGCGGCGATCAGCTCGGCCGGCGCCCGGCGCTCGGCCGAGGCGAGCGCGGCGCGCACGTCGATCAGATGACGCAGCACGGCAAGCTGCAGATGCGGCGCGCGCTCGGCCACGATGCCGTCGTGCAGCACGTAGCGTTTCACGAACTTGGCGAGCCGCGACAGAGTCTGCTCCAGGCTCTTCTCGAAGCGCTTGCCGTCGCGCAGGAACGCGAGGTCGGCATAGATCAGCGCCTTCAAGGCGGCGACCGCCTCGTGGCCAACCAGCCCGGCGCGCAGCGCCCGCCGCAGATGGGTGCGCTGGCGGGCCAGCGAGAACACGAAGCGCGCGGGGAAGCCCGGATCGGCCGCCGTGGCCAGCCAGTCGTAGTGGCGGATCCACGAGACCATGCGCTCGGCCAGCACATCGCGCTTCCAGGTGACGGGCGACCATCGGCTTTCGCGCTCCGACCAGTCGTCGACCAGCCGCACCGCCAACGCCGCCGCCGAAGGATCGCCCGAGTCGCGCAGATCGCGCAGCCAGCCGAAGCCGTTCAGGGCGTCGAGCCACAGCGGCGGTGCGCCGGCGCGCCGCCACGGCGGATCGTCGGACTGGGGCGTCACGGCGCCCGAACTGCCGCGCGCCAGCAATTCGCCCATGATCAGCCGCTGGCCGATGGCGGGGTCGCCCGGCCAGCTGTCGGGGGCCACGGCAAAGAACGAGCGCGGCGAGGCGTAGCCCAGGGTCAGCGAATAGAGGCCCGATTCCAGGAGCCACAGGCCGAAGCCACGACCATCGGCTTTGTGGGTACGGGCCTTGGAGGAGGAGGACGGACCGCCGGCGGGGGACCGGAGCGGGCGGGTGCCGGCCGTCAAAGGCTCACCCGGTCGGCGCACGTCTGATGCAACCAGCGTCATTTGCTTCTGTTCTTTGGCCCGCCGGCAGTTTCCACCGGGCAGTTGAGAGGGTGCGGGCATTTTAGCCGAGCCCGGCGGCCATGGCGATGGCCCGCAAAGGGCCTTGAAGCGCCCTTGTACCGCCACGGGGGAAACCCCAGATTCACCATCAAGGGAAGGCCTTAATGGATTCCTGGACGCTCGCTCCTCGGAGGAGGGTTCTTATGAGCCGTGTGTCGATGTTCAATTCGCCCCTGCTGCTGGGCTTCGACCAGCTCGAACGGACCCTTGACCGGCTGGCCAAGAGCGCCGAGGGCTATCCACCCTACAATATCGAACGGATCGGCGAGAACGGGCTGCGCATCACCCTCGCGGTGGCCGGCTTCACCGCCGACGATCTTTCGATCGAGCTCGTCGAGAACCAGCTGACCGTGCGCGGCAAGCAGACCGACGACACCGACCGGGTCTTCCTCCATCGCGGCATTGCCGCCCGCCAATTCCAGCGGGCGTTCATGCTGGCCGAAGGCATCGAGGTGACCGGCGCGCGTCTGGACAACGGGCTCTTGTCGATCGACCTCGTGCGGCCGGTCCAGGAGCCGCGGATCCGCACCATCCGCATCGAGGCCGGCGCAACGGCCGATGCGGCGGGCAACACCATCGACATCACCGCACGCCGGACAGTCACGCCGAATAGGGCACGCTGAGCGGTTCGCGCTGACGCTGCCAAGGAGGTAGCCATGGAAAACGAGCAGACCAACAACAACTTCACGCCCCTCGCCGACGAAGCCTTCCTGAGCCTCGGCGCCCAGCACATCGCCTACGTCAAGGCCATCAACCTGCCGGACGGCGCGCATGCGATCGGCATCTTCTCCGCCGACGGCAAGCCGATGGCCGCCGCGCCCTCGGTCGAGCTCGCGCAGGCGCTGATCCGCCAGCACGAGCTCGAGCCGGCGCTGGTGCATTGAGCTCAAGGGGCGTCGGCCAAGGTAACACCTCATCCTGAGGAGCCGCGCGCAGCGCGGCGTCTCGAAGGATGGGCAACAGTGAGACTTTGGCCACCCTTCGCCCGCTTGAAAGCGCTAAGCCGCGCTCTGCGTCTGCACGGGATCGAGCAACAGGGCGTAGAGCGCGTCGGCGCTTTCGGTTGCGCGCAGCTTGTCGACCAGGTTGCGGTCGCGCAGCAGACGTGAGACGCGGGCAAGCGCCTTCAGGTGGTCGGCGCCCGCGCCTTCGGGCGCCACCAGCAGGAACACGATGTCGACCGGTCGGTCGTCGATCGAATCGAAGTCGATCGGATTGACGAGGCGGGCGAACAGGCCGCGCGGGGCGCTGAGCGTGCTCATGCGGCCGTGCGGAATGGCGATGCCGCCGCCGATTCCAGTCGAGCCCAGCCGCTCGCGCTCGAGCAGGCGGTCGAACAGCTTGCGCTCGTCGAGGCCCATCAAGGCTGCCGCTCGGCTTGCCAGGTCGGCCAACAGGGCCTTCTTGCCGGACGCTTTTACGCTGGCCAGAACGGCGTCCGGCCCGGGCAGCAAATCGGCAATTTCCACAATGTCACCAAAGGGTTAACGGACCAGGACCAAATCGTCGCCGGGCGCGAAGGCGCCCCTATAGGCGCCTCGTCCGGTCGGGTCAAGCCGCTCCTTCAGGGGACCCGCAATGGTCTTTAGTCGGCCGGCCCGGCCAACGCCTGCGAGGCGATCGCGGCGCTCGGCACCGATGACGGCAGGCTGCGGCCCAGGCCCAACCGGCCCAGCCGACGGCGCTCGGCCGACGAGGGAATGCGCATGGCCTCGCGATACTTGGCGACCGTGCGGCGCGCGATCTCGATGCCTTCGCCCTTCAACAGGTCGACGATGCGATCGTCCGACAACGGCTGTTGCGCGCTCTCGCCGCCGACCAGGTGACGAATGCGCGAGCGCACCGACTCCGAGGACACGACGACGCCCGGCGTGCGCGCCGGCAAGGCCGAGGTGAAGAAATACTTCAGCTCGAAGATGCCGCGCGGCGTGGCGATGTACTTGTTGGAGGTGACGCGGCTCACCGTGCTCTCGTGCAGCTCGGTGGCGATGGCGATGTCGCGCAGCACCAGCGGCCTCAGCGCGCTGACGCCATGGCGGAAGAAGCCGTCCTGCTGGCGCACGATCTCGCGCGCCACTTTGAGGATGGTGGTGGCGCGCTGTTCAAGAGTCTTCACCAGCCAGTTGGCCGACTGGAAACGCTCGGCGACGAAGTCGCGGTCGGACTTGGCGCGCGCACCCTTCATCAAGGTCGCATGGTAGTTGCGATCGACCAGCACCTTGGGCAGCGCATCGGTGTTGAGCTCGATGTGCCAGCCCTCTTCGCCGGTGTCGGGATCCTTGGCCGGGCGCAGGAAGAGATCGGGCGCCACCGGCTGGATCGGCTCGAAGTCGAAGGCCTGGCCGGGACGCGGATCGAGGGTGCGCAGCTCGCTCAGCATCTCGCGTAGATCCTCGTCGTCGACACCGCAGCGGCGGCGCAGCTGACCGAGCTCGCCGGCCGCGACCAGATCGAGATTGTTCAGCATCGCCTTCATCGCCGGATCGAGGCGATTGCGCTCGGCGAGCTGGGCGCCCAGGCACTCGGCGACGGTGCGGGCGAAGAGACCCGCGGGTTCGATCTGACGCAGGCGTGCCCACACCGCGTCGACGACGTCGAGACCGACGCCGCAGGCTTCGGCGACGGCCGGCGCGTCGAGGCGGCAATAGCCCGCCTCGTCGAGACCTTCGGCAAGCTTGAGCGCGATGCGCCGCTCGGCGGCGTCGGCGAACATCAGCTCGATCTGCTCCAGCACATGGACGGCGAGCGAGCGCGGCCGCTCGGAAACGAAATCGAGGGCGCCGGGGGCATCGTCGCGCTGGCCGACGCGGCTTGCGGTGCCATCGCCGCCGCGATCGGCATGCTCGCGCGTCCAGCGCTCGTCGGCATCGGCCAGGGCGGGCGCGGCGGCCGCCAGCGTGTCGGCGGTGTCGCTCGGCGCTTCGAGGACCGGCATCTCCTGCTCGGTCGCCGGGCCGTCATCGGCCGAGCCTTCGGCGAGCAAGGGGTTCTTTTCGAGTTCCTGCTGGATGAAAGCGGCCAGCTCGAGGTGCGAGAACTGCAGCAGCTTGATCGCCTGCTGCAGCTGTGGCGTCATCGCCAGGGTCTGGCGCGAAGCCAGGATGAGACTCGGACCGATACGCATTTGCCCCCACCCTAGAGGTCGGTTGGACCTCCCCGTACGGTGGTTTAAGCAAAAACCATGCCAAGTTCTAGATCAAGGGAATTCAGTGCTCGAAGATGTCCACCTCGGGCCAGCCGGCCAGGTCCAGGCGGGCGCGGGTGGGCAGGAACTTGAAGGCGGCCTGGGCCAGTTCGGTGCGGCCCTCCCGTGCCAGCAGGGCGTCCAGCTTGGCCCTGAGCGCATGCAAATGCAGCACATCCGATGCCGCGTAGGCCAGCTGCTCGTCGCTCAGCGTCTCGGCGCCCCAGTCGGAGGTCTGCTGCTGCTTGGAGAGCTCGACTCCCAGAAGCTCCTTGCAGAGATCCTTCAGGCCCCAGCGGTCGGTGAAGGTGCGCACCAGGCGGGCTGCTATCTTGGTGCAGTAGACCGGCTCGCAGCGCACGCCCAGCGCATGTTCCAGCATCGCGATGTCGAAGCGGCCGAAATGGAAGAGCTTCAGAACGTTCGGATCACCAATCATCGCGGCGAGCCGCGGCGCCTGCACCGGCCCGCGCGGGATCTGCACCAGATGGGCATTGCCGTCGCCCGCCGAGAGCTGGACCAGGCAGAGCCGGTCGCGATGCGGGTTCAGCCCCATGGTCTCGGTATCGACGGCCACGACGGAGCCGAGCGACAGGTCGGCCGGGAGGTCGCCGCGGTGAAGGCTGATCGCCATTTAGGGGGTGCCTCGCAAGCCTCGCATGGTGCCCAGGAGAAGACTCGAACTTCCACGCCTCGCGGCGCTAGTACCTGAAACTAGTGCGTCTACCAATTCCGCCACCTGGGCACGGCATGCGGGCTAGAGGGCGGTGAGTTAAGGGCCGCCCGGCCCGATGTCAACCGCCACAGCACCCTGCGCGAGGCCTACTCCTTGAAGCCCGCAGGGCGCTCGCAGGGCACGGTTCCCATCTTGCCGGGCACCGAGACTTCGAGGATCTCCATGGTGTCGGAAGTGCGGATCTCGTTGTGCGGCAGGTAGCCCGGGATGAAGAGCGAATCGCCCTCCTCGACCTTGAGCGTGCGGCCGTCCTCGAACTGCAATTCGACCCAGCCCTTGATCATGTAGATGAACTGGCCGTCGCACTCGTGATAGTGCCAGCCGGTCGGGCGGCTCATGCCCTGGCTCGCCTGCATGACCTGGGCGCGCATGCCGCCGTCGCTCGCCTCGGCGACCTCGAGATCGCGGTACTTGAAGAAGTCGCGCCGGCCCTTCACCAGCTTGGGCGCGGCGCTGCGCGCATGGGCGACCTTCTGGCGGGAAGTCCGGGTCACGGTATCGGGTGCCATCGATTCCTCCAATGTTGCTTGAGCTACTTGGCCGCCAGCATACACCCTTGCGCCGTCACGGCGATGGGCTATAGGCACGTCCATGGATATCAAGCAGGTCACGGTTTTCGGCGGTTCGGGCTTCATCGGCCGGGCCATCGTGCGCGCTCTCGCCCAGGAGGGTTACCAGATCCGGGTGGCCTGCCGGCGCCTCGAGCTGGCCGAGCGCTGCAAGACGGCGGGCGATGTCGGCCAGGTGACGCTGATCCGGGCGAACCTGCGCATGCCGCAGTCGGTGGTGGCCGCCATCACCGGCAGCCAGGCCGTGATCAATGCCGCCGGCATCCCCTTCGAGCGCGGCCGCCAGCGCTATCGCAACGTGCATGTCGAGGGCGCGCGGGCGATCGCCGAGGCCTCGCGCGCCGCCGGCGTGCAGCGCCTGGTGCACATCTCGGGCATCGGCGCGGAAAGCCGCAGCTCCAAGAACCGTTACATCCAGTCCAAGGTCGAGGCCGAGGACGCCGTCATCGCGGGCTTCGAGACGGCAACGATCCTGCGGCCGAGCGTGGTGTTCGGCGCCGACGATGCGATGTTCAATCGCCTCGCCAGGATAGCGACGCAGGCGCCGTTCGTGCCTGTCGTCGGCAACGGCAAGGCGCGCGTTCAGCCGGTGTTCGCCGGCGATGTCGGCGCGGCCGCCGCCGCCGTGCTGGCGCGGCCCGACACGGCAAAGAGCGTGTTCGAGCTGGGCGGGCCCAAGGTCTATACCTATCGCGAGATCGCGGCCCTCACCCTGCGCGAGATCGACCGCGACAAGCCGATCATCGGCGTGCCCGCCGGCCTGATGAAGATCGCCGGCTGGTTCGCCGAGTTCCTGCCCGTGCCGCCGCTGACCCACGACCAGGTCGATCTCCTCACCCACGACAGTGTCGTGCGCGGCGGGGCCAAGACCTTGGCCGATCTCGGCATCGCGGCGACCGCGGCCGAGGCCATCCTGCCGACCTATCTCGATCGCTTCCGTATCGGCGGCCGCTACAACAAGCACGCGCCGGCCTGATTTTCCTAAAAGCCTTTGATCTGCAGGTTCTTTTCTGTGCTTCATCCAAATAGTCCTAAATTGTAACTATTTCGAGATTGAATGCGGACAATCTCGCTCGAGGATCGCAACGAGATTCCCTTTGGGGAAAATTAGGTCAAATATATTGACTTATCTTCCGCGGAGTGCTCTATAGACTCTGCAAGCGCAGCTTTAGCGCGGCCGGCGCGCTTCTTGCGTAATAAAATTTCACAGACAGTTGGATCGGGTATCCCATGACCGAGAGGATGCTGAAGTTCGTCGCCACCCCGCAGGCCATGCCGGACAAGCGCCCGGCGGCTGAGCGCCGGCGCGACTTCGACGAGATCTACGCGAACTACGCGCGCGAGAAGGCGGCCGAGCAGGCGGCGCGCTGCTCGCAATGCGGCGTGCCGTTCTGTCAGATTCATTGCCCGCTGCACAACAACATCCCCGACTGGCTGAAGCTCACCGCCGAGGGCCGCCTGGAAGAGGCCTACGAGCTTTCCTCGGCGACCAACAACTTCCCGGAGATTTGCGGCCGCATCTGCCCGCAGGACCGGCTGTGCGAGGACAACTGCGTCATCGAGAAGGGCTTCGAATCGGTCACCATCGGCTCGGTCGAGAAGTTCATCACCGACACCGCCTGGAAGGAGGGCTGGGTGCAGCCGATCAAGCCCAGGCGCGAGCGGCCGGAGAGCATCGGCATCGTCGGCGCCGGCCCGGCGGGCCTCGCGGCGGCCGAGCAGCTGCGGCGCAAGGGCTACCAGGTCACGGTCTACGACCGCTACGATCGCGTCGGCGGCCTGCTGATCTACGGCATCCCAAACTTCAAGCTCAAGAAGGAGATCGTGCAGCGTCGCGAGACGCTGCTGCGCCACTCCAAGGTCACGTTCGAGCTGGACTGCGAGGTTGGACGCGACGTCACGCTCGACCAGCTGCGCGCGCGTCACGCGGCCGTGCTGATCGCGACCGGTGTCTACAAGGCGCGCGATATCGCAGCGCCCGGCGTCGGCGTCGATGGCATCGTCGCCGCGCTCGATTATCTCACGGCCTCGAACCGCAACGGCCTCGGCGACAAGGTCGACGAGTTCGACTCCGGAACGCTCAACGCCAAGGGCAAGAACGTCGTGGTGATCGGCGGTGGCGACACGGCGATGGACTGCGTGCGCACGGCGGTGCGGCAGGGCGCCAAGTCGGTGAAGTGCCTCTATCGCCGCGACCGCGCCAACATGCCGGGCTCGCAACGCGAGGTGAAGCATGCCGAGGAGGAAGGCGTCGAGTTCGTCTGGCTGACCGCGCCGCAGGGCTTCCTGGGCAAGGACCATGTCAGCCACGTGCGCGCCGTGCGCATCCATCTCGGCATGCCCGACGCCACCGGCCGCCAGACGCCGCAGGAGATCCCCAACAGCCACATCAACGTTCCCGCCGACCTGGTGCTGAAGGCGCTGGGCTTCGATCCCGAAGACCTGCCGGCGATGCTGAAGGCGCCGGATCTCGGCGTCACCGGCTGGGGCACGCTCAAGATCGACTGGAAGAGCATGATGACCAACCTCGACGGCGTGTTCGCCGCCGGCGACATCGTGCGCGGCGCCTCGCTGGTCGTGTGGGCGGTGCGCGACGGCCGCGACGCGGCCGAGCGCATCCATTCCTATCTGACGACGAAGGCTGCGGCCTCGATCGCCGTCGCCGCGGAGTAGACGCCGATGATGACGCTTTACGACTTCATGGGCTCGGGCAACGGCTACAAGGTGCGGCTGGTGCTGGACCATCTCGGCCTGCCCTACAAGCTCGTCGAGTGCGACATCCTGAAAGGCGAGACGCGCACGCCCGAGTTCCTGGCCAAGAACCCGAACGGCCGCATCCCGACGCTGCAACTCGAGGACGGCTCCTTCCTCTTCGAATCCAACGCCATCATCTGGTACCTGGCCGAAGGCACCAAGCTCGCGCCCAAGGATCGCCGGGCGCGCGCCGAGACGCTCCAATGGATGTTCTTCGAGCAGTACAGCCACGAGCCCTACATCGCGACGGTGCGCTTCTGGAAGCACTTTCTGCCCAAGCTGACGCCGCTGCAGGAAATGGAGCTGCCCGGACGCATGGAGAAGGGCTACGCTGCACTCGGTGTGATGGAGCAGCATCTCGCGCGCCATCCCTACTTCGTCGCAAACGAATACGGCCTCGCCGACATCACGCTCTATGCCTACACCCACGTCGCCGGTGAGGGCGGCTTCAACCTGGACAACTTCCCGCAGGTCAACGCCTGGATGGCGCGCGTCGCCGCCCGCGCGGGCGACGTGGCGATCGATCACCCCAAGAACTGACAAAGGGAGAGACAGCAATGCCGATGATCAACGTCCAGATGTTCGAGGGCCGCACCACCGAGCAGCGCCGAAAACTCGCGAAGGAGCTCACCGAGGGCACCTGCCGCGCGCTCGGCTGCACGCCGGACGCGGTGCAGATCATCATCACCGACATCAAGAAAGAGAACTGGGCCGAGGCCGGGAAGCTCTTTTCAGACTGATCTGTAACTAGCCGCGCCCGTCGCGCCGCCCTCCCCCTCCCTACCCTCCCCCGTATGACGGGGGAGGAGCTGAAGGAGGGAGACTTCCTCCCCCGTCATACGGGGGAGGGCAGGGAGGGGGAAAGCAGCGGGAGAGGATCTCACAATGACCGATCGTTTCGACGCCGACCAATTCATCCGCGACTACAAGAGCGGCACCGCCAGGCTCACCGACGCCTACGGCTACAACCCCGCCCAGGAGATGGACTCTTGCGGCGTCGGCCTGGTCGTTGCGCTGGACGGCAAGCGACGCCGCGATGTCGTCGTGGCGGGTATCGATGCCCTGAAGGCGGTATGGCACCGCGGCGCCGTCGACGCCGACGGCAAGACCGGCGACGGGGCGGGCATCCACGTCGAGATCCCGCAGGATTTCTTCAAGGACCATGTGCGCGATTCCAGCGGCGAGGCCCCGGAGGGCGGGCGCATCGCCGTCGGCATGGTGTTCCTGCCGCGCACCGACCTGCAGGCGCAGGAACGCTGCCGCATCATCGTCGAGGCCGAGATCCTGCGCTTCGGCCATGTGATCCTGGGCTGGCGTCAGGTGCCGGTCGACATCTCGGTGATCGGCGAGAAGGCCAATGCAACTCGGCCCGAGATCGAGCAGATCCTGATCGGCCGCGGCAACCCGCAGCTCGACAACCGTGAGTTCGAGAAGCAGCTCTACATCCTGCGCCGGCGCATGGAGAAGGCGGCGCTGGCCGAGAATATCGGCGAGTTCTACGTCTGCTCGCTCAGCTGCCGGTCGGTCGTCTACAAGGGAATGTTCCTGGCCGAGCATCTCTCGGCCTTCTACCCCGACCTTCTGGACGAGCGCTTCACGTCGCGGTTCGCGATCTTCCATCAGCGCTATTCGACCAACACCTTTCCGCAATGGAAGCTGGCGCAGCCCTTCCGCGTGCTGGCGCACAACGGCGAGATCAACACCATCCTGGGCAACGTCAACTGGATGAAGAGCCACGAGGCGCGGCTTGCCCATGACGGCTTCGGCCGCGCCATCGAGGACCTGAAGCCCATCATCCAGCCCGAGGCGTCGGATTCCTCGGCGCTCGACAACGTCTTCGAGCTGCTGGTGCGCGGCCATCGCAACCTGCCGATGGTCAAGGCGATGATGATCCCCGAGGCCTCGTCCTCGAACCCGACCGTGCCGCCCAAGCACCGTGCCATGTACAACTACGTGAACGGCGTCATGGAGCCGTGGGATGGCCCCGCCGCCATCGCCGCGGTCGCCGGCAAGTGGGCGCTGGTCGGGCTCGACCGCAACGGCTTGCGGCCGATGCGCTACGTGCGCACCTCGGACGCGCTGCTGATCGCCGGCTCCGAGGCCGGCATGGTACCGCAGGAAGAGAGCAAGATCGTCGAGAAGGGCCGGCTTGGCCCCGGCGAGATGCTGGCTGTCGATATAGACGCGCCGCTTCTCTACAAGGACAGCGAGCTGAAGGACATGCTCGCCGACACCCACGACTACGCGGCCTGGACGACGCGCACGGTCGAGCTCGATTCGCTGATCAAGCAGGACGCACCGGCCGCCGAGCACTTCGCGGCCGACGAGCTGCGCCGCCGGCAGTTCTCGGTCGGCTGGTCCGTCGAGGATCTAGAGATGATCCTCCATCCCATGGTCGAGGACGGCAAGGAAGCCGTGGGCTCGATGGGCGACGACGCGCCGCTCGCGGTGCTGTCGGACACCTATCGCGGCATGCACCACTACTTCCGCCAGAACTTCAGCCAGGTCACCAACCCGCCGATCGACAGCTTGCGCGAGCGCAACGTGATGACGATCCGCACGCGGCTCGGCAACCTCGGCAACATCCTGGACGAGAGCCCCGAGCAGAGCGAGATGCTCTCGCTGCAGTCGCCGATCGTGCTCAACGCCGAGTTCGAAGCGATGCGCCGCTACATGGGCGAGACCGCCTGCCGCATCGACTGCACTTTCGAGGTGAAGGGCGGCCTCGACGCCATGCGCCAGGCCTTCGAGCGCATCGCCAAGGAGGCCGAGGACGGCGTGCGCTCGGGCTGCCTGCACGTCGTGCTGACCGACGCCAATGTCGGGCCCGATCGCGCCGCGCTGCCGATGATCCTGGCGGCGGGCTGCGTGCACTCCTACCTGGTGCGCCAGTCGCTGCGCACCTTCACCTCGCTCAACGTGCGCTCGGCCGAGTGCCTCGACGTGCACTACGCCGCCGTCATCATCGGCGTCGGCGCCACCACGGTGAACCCCTACCTCGCCGAGGAGACCATCGCCGCCCGCCACAAGCGCGGCCTGTTCGGCAAGCTCACGCTCGCCCAGTGCCTGGCCAACTATAAGAAGGCGCTGGACGACGGACTGCTCAAGGTCATGTCCAAGATGGGCATCTCGGTGCTGTCGTCGTACCGCGGCGGCTGCAACTTCGAGGCGGTCGGCCTGTCGCGTTCGCTGGTCCAGGAGTTCTTCCCCGGCATGCCGTCCCGCATCTCGGGCATCGGCCTGCGCGGCGTGCAGGAGAAGATCGCCGAGCAGCACCAGCGCGCCTTCGACGAGGACGTGATCGCGCTGCCGATCGGCGGCTTCTACAAGACGCGGCGTGGCGGCGATCGCCACAACTTCGAGGGCAACCTCATCCACATGCTGCAGGATGCGGTGAACACCGAGTCCTACGAGAAGTACCGCCGCTACAGCGAGCAGGTCCGCCGCCTGCCGCCCATCAATCTGCGCGACCTGCTGGACTTCAAGAGCGATCGTCCGGCGATTCCGGTCGACGAGGTCGAATCGATCACCGAGCTGCGCAAGCGCCTGGTGGCGCCCGGTATCTCGCTGGGCGCGCTGGGGCCCGAGGCGCACGAGACGCTGTCGATCGCCATGAACCGCATCGGCGCCAAGTCGGATTCCGGTGAAGGCGGCGAGGATCCGGCGCGCTATCGCCCGCGCTCCAACGGCGACAACGCCTCGTCGGCCATCAAGCAGGTGGCGTCGGGCCGATTCGGCGTCACGGCGGAGTACCTGAACAACTGCCGCGAGCTCGAGATCAAGGTCGCCCAGGGCGCCAAGCCTGGCGAGGGCGGCCAGCTGCCCGGGCTCAAGGTCAGCGAGATGATCGCCAGGCTGCGTCATTCGACGCCGGGCGTGACCTTGATCAGCCCGCCGCCGCATCACGACATCTACTCGATCGAGGATTTGGCGCAGCTGATCTACGACCTGAAGCAGATCAACCCCGAGGCGCGGGTCACGGTGAAGCTGGTCGCGCGCTCGGGCATCGGCACCATCGCAGCCGGCGTCGCCAAGGCCAAGGCCGACGTGATCCTGGTGTCGGGCCACTCGGGCGGCACGGGTGCGTCGCCACAGACGAGCATCAAGTACGCCGGCATCCCCTGGGAGATGGGCCTGTCGGAGACGCACCAGGTGCTGACCTTGAACCGGCTGCGCGACAAGGTGCTGCTGCGCACCGACGGCGGCATCAAGACCGGCCGTGACGTCGTTGTGGCGGCGATGCTGGGCGCCGAGGAATACGGCATCGGCACGGCCTCGTTGATCGCCATGGGCTGCATCATGGTGCGGCAGTGCCATTCCAACACCTGCCCGGTCGGCGTGTGCACGCAGGATCCCAAGCTGCGCGCCAAGTTCGAGGGCACGCCCGAGAAGGTGGTGAACCTCTTCAGCTTCATCGCCGAGGAGGTGCGCACGATCCTCGCGCAGCTGGGCTACCGCTCGCTGCTCGAGGTGGTCGGCCGCTCGGATCTGCTGAAGCAGGTGAGCCGCGGCGCGCGCTATCTCGACGATCTCGACCTCAACCCATTGCTGACGCGGGCCGACGGCGGGCGCGAGACGGCGCATTGCACGGTCGAGGGCCGCAACGAGGTGCCCGATACGCTGGACGCGCAGATGATCCGCGATGCCAAGCCGCTCTTCACCCATCGCGAGAAGATGCAGCTGCAGTACAGCGTCCGGAACACGCACCGCGCCGTGGGCACGCGGCTCGCCGCCATGATCACGCGCAAGTACGGCATGGCGGAGCTGCAGCCCGACACCGTGACGGTGCGGCTGCGCGGCACCGCCGGCCAGTCGCTCGGCGCCTTTGCGGTGCAGGGCATGAAGCTCGAAGTGTTCGGCGACGCCAACGACTATGTCGGCAAGGGCCTGAGCGGCGGCACCATCGTGGTGAAGCCCACCGTCTCGAGCCCGTTGGTGCCCGAGCACAACGCCATCATCGGCAACACCGTCCTGTACGGCGCCACGGCGGGCAAGCTCTTCGCCTCAGGCCGCGCCGGCGAGCGCTTCGCCGTGCGCAACTCGGGCGCCGACACCGTCGTGGAAGGCGTGGGCAGCAACGGCTGCGAGTACATGACGGGCGGCACCGCCGTTATCCTGGGCTCGCCCGGCATCAACTTCGCCGCCGGCATGACGGGCGGCATGGCCTTCGTCTATGACGCCGACGATAGCTTCAAGTTGAAGGTCAATCCCGAGACGGTGACCTGGCAGCGCATCGACCATCCCCACTGGGAGGGCGTGCTGAAGGCGCTGGTCGAGGAGCATGTCGCCGAGACCAAGTCGCCGCTGGGCGCGCGCCTCCTGAACGACTGGAACCGCGAGGTCGAGCGCTTCTGGCAGGTGGTCCCGAAGGAGATGCTGTCGCGCCTTCCGGTGCCGCTGTCGGCGGTCGAAGCAAAGCGCGCCTGATCTCATGCGTCATTGCCGGGAGCGCGCCACTCCAGTGGCGCGTCTTCTGCCTCAACAGCACATGAGCGCCACTGGAGTGGCGCGCTCCCGGCAATGAGAGTTGCCTACCTCCAGCTCGTCGCCGTGGTCGTGCTGTTCGGGCTGACCTGGCCGGTCATCAAGATCGGCCTCGCTGCCAGCACGCCGATCTGGCTCGCCGCGGGACGGGTCAGCCTGTCGGCGCTGAGCGCCTTCGCCCTGCTCGCCGCCATGAGGCGCCTGCGCTGGCCGGGCCGCGCCGACTGGCCGATCGTGCTTAGCATCGGCGCCTTTCAGCTGAGCCTGTTCTTCGCGCTGTCCAATCTCGGCGTGCAGAGCGTGCCGCCCGGCCGTTCGGGCGTGCTCGCCTACACCACCATGCTGTGGATCGTGCCGCTCTCGCTGCTGGTCGGCGAGCCGGTGGGCAGACGCGGCGTGCTGGGCGCCCTGCTGGGATTGCTGGGCGTCGTAGTCCTGATCGACCCGCTGCGCTTCGACTGGAGCGACCGCGCCATCCTGCGCGGCCACGGCTTCCTGCTGCTGGCCGGCCTCAGCTGGGCGATCGCCGTGTTGCATGCCCGCCGCCATCGCTGGCGCATGACGCCGCTCGATGTCCTGCCCTGGCAGATGTCGGTGGCGACGGTCCTGTTGTGGGCCTTGGCGCTGACCGTCGAGCCGCAGGGCCATTTCGAATTCACCAAGCCCGAGCTCTGGATCGCCCTGTTCTATCTCGGCGTGTTCGCCGGCCCGGCCGGAACCTGGGCCGCCGTCTCCGTGGCGCGCGCCCTGCCGCCGCTCACCGGCGCGCTCGGCATGTTGGGCACGCCGCTTCTCGCCATCGCCTCGTCGGTCGTCCTGGTCGGCGAGCCCGTGACTTGGCCGCTGCTGCTGGGCACGATGCTGGTCATCGCAGGGATTGCCATCGTGATCGTGGAGAGAGCGAAATGAACTGGGGAATGATGACCAAGGCCGAGCGCGACGCGGCCTACAACAACAGCGATGCCGTCAAGAACAGCGCCCAGCTGAACGAGGCCCGCATCGCGGCGTCCGAGGCCTTTCGCCGGATGCATCCCAAGCATCTCGACCTGCGCTACGGTCCGCGCGAACGCAACGTCTGGGATCTCTTCCCGGCCAAGGACGCCAACGCACCTTGCCTGGTCTTCATCCATGGCGGCTACTGGCAGAGAAACAGCCGCGACCAGTTCGCGAGCCTGATCTCGGGTGTGCACGCCCACGGCTGGGCGGCGGCGCTGCCGGGTTACACCCTGGCGCCCGATGCGTCGCTCACCGAGATCACGGCCGAGATCCATGCCGCCCTCGACTGGCTGGCCGCCAACGGCTCAGCGCACGGCATCAGCGGCAAGGTCGTCCTGTCGGGCTGGTCGGCCGGCGGCCATCTCACGGCCCAGTGCCTCGGCCATCCCCGCGTCAGCGCCGGGCTCGCTGTGTCAGGCGTGTTCGAGCTGGGGCCGATCCGCGACACCTACCTCAACGACAAGCTGCAGCTCACCGATGCCGAGCTCGCCACCCTGTCGCCGCTCAGGCTGCCCATGATCAACAAGCCGCTCGCCATCACCTACGGCACGGCCGAGCTGCCGCCACTGGTGGGCGACAGCCGTGCGCTGCATGAGAAGCGCTCGGCCCAGCACCTGCCGGGGGTCCTGATCCCGGTGCCGAACGCCGACCATTTCACCATCACACACGAGCTGCGCGACGCCGACGGCATGCTGACCCGGCAGGTCCTGCTGCTCGCCTGACCTCAGCCAGTCGAGCAGTTGGCACGGCGGTTGCCTCCCACCTCTGAACCAAGTGGGAGGGCCCAAATGATCAACCGCCGTCGCCTGCTCGCCGGAGCGGGATTTGCCGCTGCAACCACGCTCGCAGCGCCCGCCGTCCTGCGGGCTGAGCCCAAGACGATTAAGATGGGGGCGCTCCGGCTGGTCCATTCCATGCCGCCCTACTTCTACGAGAAGTTCGCGCCGGCCGACCTCAAGATCGAGGTCATCGTTTTCGACAGCCCGACCGACGGCAAGAACGCCGTCGTCACCAAGTCGGTCGACTTCGGCACCTTCGGCATCGCCGCCGCCATCCTGGGTGGCGCGGTCGGCGAGCCGGTGGTCGTGGTGGGCGCCATGTCCAACAAGGGCATGGGCGTGATCTCCAAGGCCGGCTCCGACGTCAAGACGATCAAGGACCTCAAGGGCAAGAAGGTCGGCATCTGGCCGGGCTCGACGCAGGAAGTCTTCATCCTGGAGCGCCTGCGCATGGAAGGCATGACGGTGAAGGACATCACACCGGTGCGCGTGCCGTTCGGCGAGATGGCGGCCATGCTGGCGCGCGGCGACGTCGATGCCTATGTCGGCGCCGAGCCCGGTCCCGCGCTCTCCATCACCTCGGGCGCGGGCCAGCTGGTGGAGTATCCCTACGGCACGGCGATGGGCGGCCTGAACATGATCTTCGGCACCCACGAGGACACGGTGGCCAAGAACCCCGACCTGGTGCGCGCCATGCTGAAGATCCAGCGCCAGGCGGCCGAGTACATGATGGCGAACAAGCCCGCCGTGGTGGACGCCACGGTGCAGAAGCTCGGCGCCAACCGCGCCGCCGTCGGCCAGGCGCTGGGCGCCGACAACGTCGAGTATGTCTGGAAGCTCGACGGCACCGTGCAGGGCCAAGCCAAGACCTACGCCCAGCACATGCTCGAGCTGAAGCAGATCAGGGCGCTCCCCAAGTTCGAGACCTTCCTCAATCCGAAGTTCTCGGACGAGATCGCGGGCAGCTAGGACCTCGGATGGCGATCGCCGACACGACAGCGTCACCGGCGGTCGCACCCGCAAAGCGCCCGCCTGCGTTGTGGCGCCGGCTGAAGCCGATCGCGCTGGCGCTGATCGTGCCCTTGCTGCTGCTGGCCTTCTGGCAGGTGGCGACGACGAAGCAATGGACCAAGCTGATCCCGACGCCCGCCGAGGTCGCCGAGTACATGGTCGACTTCGCCGTGGGCGGCATCTACGACGATGCCTATTCGGCGACGCTGACCGCCCATCTGCTGGCCTCGATGAGCCGCGTCTATGGCGGCTTCGCCCTCGCCGCCCTGTTCGCGCTGCCGATCGGCATGATGGTGGGCCGGCTGCCGACGGCGCGCATGCTCCTCGACCCCTTCCTGCAGGTGATGCGGCCGATCCCCGTCACCGCCTGGCTGCCGCTGTCGATGATCCTGTTCGGCCTGGGCGCCAAGTCGGCCTTCGCGCTGGTCTGCCTCGGCGCCTTCTATCCCATCCTGCTCAACACCATCTTCGGCGTGCGGTCCGTTGACCCCAAGCTGTTCGAGGCGGCCTCGATGCTGGGCTGCCGCGGCAACGCGCAGTTCTACAAGGTCGTGCTGCCGGCTGCCGCGCCCTCGATCTTCACCGGCCTGCGCCTCGGCCTCGGCCTCGCCTGGTTCGTGATCGTGGTCGGCGAGATGACCGGCGTGCCGCAGGGCCTGGGCGCCGTCATCATGGATGCCCGCACGCTGTCGCGCACCGACCTGGTGATCTGCGGCATGATCGTGATCGGGCTTGCGGGCTACATCTCCGACCGCATCGTGGTGATGATCGGCAATCGCCTGCTGCGCTGGAGCCCGAGCCACAACAATGGCTGAAGCCTCCGTCCCCATCATCCAGATCAACCGGGTCTTCAAGCACTTCCAGCTGCAGGACCAGACGATCCATGCGCTCTCCGACGCCTCGCTCACCATCGCCAAGGGCGAGTTCGTCTGCCTGATCGGCGCCTCGGGCTGCGGCAAGTCGACGTTGCTGCGCATCATGGCGGGCTTCGAGCAGCCGTCGGCGGGCCAGGCGCTGATGTGGGACAAGCCGATCGAAGGACCGGAGCCGTCGCGCGGCATGGTCTTCCAGGACTACGCGTTGTTTCCCTGGCTCAGCGTGCGCGACAACATCGGCTTTGGGCCGACCTCGCGCGGCCTCGCGCGCGGCGAGGTCAAGGACACGGTCGACAAGTTCATCGATCTGGTCGGCCTGCAGAAATTCGCCACCGCCTATCCGCACCAGCTGTCGGGCGGCATGAAGCAGCGCGTGGCGATCGCCCGCGTGCTCGCCAACGACGCCGAGCTGGTGCTCATGGACGAGCCGTTCGGCGCGCTCGACGCCATGACCCGCGAGCGCCTGCAGGACGAGCTTCTGGACATCTGGCAGCGCACGGGCCTCACCGTGGTGTTCGTCACGCACTCCATCGAGGAGGCGATCTTCCTCGCCGACCGCGTGGTGGTGATGACGCCCGGCCCCGGCCGCATCGAAAGCGACAACCGGCTCGACCTGCCCCGGCCGCGCGACGTCGCCAGCCCGGAATTCAACGCCATCCGGCGCGTGCTGGGGGCCAAATTGCACAGCCATCACGCCAAGAAGGCTGCGTAGTTTGCCGGGAGCGCGCCACTCCAGTGGCGCGTCTTTCTTCGCTTCGTGACAGCTCATGAGCGCCACTGGAGTGGCGCGCTCCCGGCAATGAGCCTGTTGCCCAAGCCCCCTTTGCCGCCGTATGACGGCGGGGAAGGCAGGGACAATCGATGGCGAACAAGGTCTACAAGGATGCCAAGTCGGCGCTCGAGGGCGTGCTGAAGGACGGCATGACGGTGATGTGCGGCGGCTTCGGCCTGGTCGGCATTCCCGACAAGCTGATTCACGCGCTGCGCGATTCGGGCGTCAAAAATCTGACTTGCGTCAGCAATAACGCCGGCATCGATGGCGAGGGGCTGGGCCTGCTGCTGGAGACGGGGCAGGTCAAGAAGATGATCAGCTCCTACGTCGGCGAGAACAAGACCTTCGCCAAGCTCTACCTCGAAGGAAAGCTCGAGATCGAGTTCAACCCGCAGGGCACCTTGGCCGAGCGCTGCCGCGCCGGCGGTGCGGGCATCCCCGCCTTCTACACCAAGACCGGTGTCGGCACCGAGGTCGCCAAGGGCAAGGAGACCAAGGTATTCGACGGCCATGAGTATGTCATGGAGCGCGGCCTGTTCGGCGATCTCGCGTTGGTGAAAGCCTGGAAGGGCGACGCCGCAGGCAACCTCGTCTATCGCAAGGCGGCGCGGAACTTCAATCCGATGATGGCGACGGCGGCCCGCATGTGCGTCGCCGAGGTCGAGGAGCTGGTGCCGGTGGGCGCCATCGATCCCGACCATGTCCACACGCCCGGCATCTTCGTGAAGCGCATCATCTGCGGCGCGCCCTACGACAAGAAGATCGAGCAACGCACCACTCGCAAGGCTTAGGAGACCTGACCATGGCCTGGACTCGCGATCAGATGGCGGCGCGCGCCGCCAAGGAATTGAAGGACGGCTTCTACGTCAATCTCGGCATCGGCATCCCGACGCTGGTGTCGAACTACGTGCCCGAGGGCGTCGACATCACGCTGCAAAGCGAGAACGGCATGCTGGGCGTCGGCCCCTTCCCGCTCGACAACGAGGTCGATCCCGACATCATCAATGCCGGCAAGCAGACCGTGACCGAGCTCAAGAACACCTCGTATTTCTCCTCGGCCGACAGCTTTGCCATGATCCGCGGCGGCCACATCGATCTGTCGATCCTCGGCGCCATGGAAGTGGCGGAGAACGGCGACCTCGCCAACTGGATGATCCCGGGCAAGATGGTGAAGGGCATGGGCGGCGCCATGGATCTGGTGGCCGGTGTGCGCAAGGTGATCGTCACCATGGAGCATGTCTCCAAGGATGGCGCCTCCAAGCTCCTCAAGGAATGCACGCTGCCGCTCACCGGCAAGCGTGTGGTCGACATGGTGATCTCCGAGCTTGGCGTGTTCGCGATCGACAAGATCGGCGACGGCGGCGTCACCCTTATGGAGCTGGCCGACGGCGTCACCGTCGACGAGGTCAGGGCCAAAACCAAGGCCAAGCTCACCGTCGGACCGGGGATCAAAGAAAAGGTCGCTTAAGCCCCGTTGTCATCCTGAGCGCAGCGAAGGATCTCATGGCGATCGCAAGCGGCGTGCCCGCTGAACGGCCATGAGGTCCTTCGCTTCGCTCAGGACGACAGGTTGACCATGCGGCGAATCCAAACCGCCATCGATATCGATGCGCCGGCCGACGCGATCTGGCGCGTGCTCGTGGACTTCAAGGCATATCCCGAGTGGAACCCGTTCATTCGCCGGCTCGTCGGCGAAGCGAAAGTCGGCGCCCGTCTTGAAGTGACGGCGCAGGCCGAGGGCCGCAAGCCGATGACCTTCAAGCCGACCGTGCTGGTCGCCGAGCCGGGGCGTGAGCTGCGCTGGCGGGGTCGCGTGCTGATGCCGGGTATCTTCGACGGCGAGCATGCCTTCATCATCGAGCCCCAGGCGAAGGGCTGCCGGCTGCGCCATGAGGAGACCTTCACCGGCCTGCTAGTGCCACTGCTCGGCGCCATCCTCGATGACACCGCAAAGTCGTTCGCCAACGTGAATGCCGCGCTGAAGCGCCGCGTCGAGGGGCTCCGCGCCTAGCTGCGCGTCCGCGCGGCGCGGACCTGGAGCACGTACTGCGTCGCCGCCTGCTGGCTGTTCTGCTGGATCTGGCGCGCAATCTCCGACTGCCTGAAGCCGTCCGGACCGGCGATGGCCGTGATGAGGGCCTGGTTCTCACTCTGGCAGGCGGCCATCACCGACGCCGCGATCGCTTGCGGGTCCGAGCGGCCATCGTCGAGCCGGATGGCGTTCTGCATCAGGCATTGGTCGCGGACGTCGCGCAGCTGCACCACCTCCTGCGACGATGGTGCGCTGTTGACCACCGCGCAGCCGCCCAGGGCCAGCATCGGCAAGAGACGCCGGGACCGGACCATGAAAGGGCTCAGCACACTCCCTTGGCCTTGCACGAGTTCTGGGCCGACTGCGGACAATAGGAGGCGCCTGACGCCTCGACCGGCGCCGGTTTGCCGGGCGTCGACGCTGGAGGCGAAGAGCTGCTCACCCTCCGGACGCAGTCTGCGGTCTCCTGTTGAACGCAGGCCTGGCACTGCGGGCTCTGAGCCCAGCTCGCCGGCGCCAGCGCCATCGCCATCAGTGCGAACAGGCCGATCCTGGATGCCACGGTCGTCATTGCTCCCCCTTTCAGGAACTTTTGTGAGCCTAACGGACGGGGCCTGCCGCGTCTTGGCTGTCGGCTCAAAAGAACTTATCATGAACATCGCCATGCTGGCCACCGTCCTCCACGCCGATCTCGACGCCTTCTATGCCTCGGTCGAGCAGCTGCTCGACCCGTCGCTGCGCGGCAAGCCGATCGCCGTCGGCGGCGGCGTGGTGCTGGCGGCGTCGTACGAGGCCAAGGCGTTCGGCGTCAGGAGCGCCATGCCAGGACGGCGGGCGCGCGAGCTCTGCCCGCAGCTGATCTTCGTCGGCGGCCACTTCAAGGAATATGCGCGGCTGGGCGATGCGGCGATGAAGGTGCTGGGCGACTACACGCCGCTGGTCGAACGCATCTCGATCGACGAGGCCTTCGCCGACGTGAAGGGGTGCACGCATCTCTTCGGATCGCCGGCCGAGATCGCGCAGACCATCCGGCAGCGCGTGCGCACCGAGCTGGGATTGCCGATCTCAGTCGGCGTCGCGCGCACCAAGCATCTCGCCAAGATCGCCTCGCAGGTCGCCAAGCCCGACGGCCTGGTCGTGGTCGATCCCGACAGGGAACTCGCCTTCCTGCACGACCTGCCGGTCGATCTGATGTGGGGCGTCGGGCCGGTCACCAAGGCCAAGCTGGCCGCGAGCGGCATCGAGACCATTGGCCAGCTGGCACAGCTGCCGGGCGGCCGGCTCGAGCGCCTGCTAGGCCCCGCCGCCGGCGAGAAGCTGACGGCGTTGGCCTGGAACCGCGATCCGCGCGAGATCACGACGCACACCCGCTCGCACTCGGCGGGCGCACAGTCGGCGCTGGGTCGCAAGCCCGCGAGCGCCCGCGTGATCCGCGAGACCCTGGCGCATCTGGCGGATCGCATCGGCACCAGGCTGCGCGAAAAGTCGTTGGCTGGCCGCACCGTGACGGCCCGTGTGCGCTTCCCTGACCTCAGCGCCGTCACGCGCTCGCGCACGCTCGATGCCGCCATCAACACGACGGCGACGCTGACCGAGATCGCCGAGGAGCTGGTGTACCTGGCCTTGGCCGATCATCCCGAGGAAACGCACATCTCGTTGCTGGCGATCTCGGTGTCGCATCTTGCCAAGGATCCGCGGCTGCAATTCGAGCTGTCGCTCGGCCTCGAGCACGAGCGACGGCGGCCCGGTACGCGGCCGGGCCTGGCGCGCCAGGCCGCCGAAGGTGCCGTCGACCGCATCCGAAAGCGCTTCGGCTGGGAGGCGATCGCCTATGGCGCGGTTTCGCGAGGAGCAGTTCGCTCCGTGCCAGATGCGTTTCGCACATTGGCCGAAAAGGATCTGTAACAACCATAGGTTTAAGTGGTATGATCTGGTTCGAGCCATGGTGGCTCGGCCAGCCTCGGTCATGGAGAGATCCAATGAAGTTCATGCTGTCAGCGAGCGCGCTCGCGGCCATCGCATTGATGTCCGCGGCACCCATGGCGCAGGATCGCGATTTCACGATGGTCAACAACACCGGCTATGCAATCAAGGGCATCTACGTCAACCTGCCGGGTGACAATGTCTTCAACGAGAACGAGCTCAGCTCACCGCTCGAGAATGGCGGGAAGTTCCTGGTGAAGTTCACGCGCGCCGACGGTGGCACGAAATGCGTCTGGAACATCAAGGTCGACTGGACCGACGGCAGTGCGCCGTCGTTCTTCAACGGGCTGAACCTTTGCCAGCTCAACACGGTCTACCTGAAGTACGACAAGCAGAAGGACGTCACGTCCTACACGACTGACTGACGTCAGCTCGGCCTCCACGGGGCATCGACCGCTCGACAACCCGTTGCCTCCTGGCGATCATCCCGGATGCTTTCGCCAGGGAGGACCAGATGTACTTCCGATTGAACCGTCGCCGCGCCCTTCAGCTCGCGCTGGTTGGTGTCGCGACGGCGACCAGCCTGCCGGCGCTCGCCCATCACGGCTGGTCGTGGGCGGTGGACGAGCAAAGTGAGCTCAAGGGAACCGTGAAGTCGGTGTCGATGGCGCCGCCGCACCCGTCGCTGCACGTGACGGCGGCCGACGGCAAGGAATGGCTGGTCGACCTCGCCAATCCCAACCAGACCGAGCGCTCGGGCTTTACCGCCGCGTCGGCCAAGGCCGGCGATGCCATCGTCGTGCTGGGCAACCGCTCCAAGGACCAGAGCCAGCTCTGGATGAAGGCGGTGCGCATCACCGTCGCCGGCAAGACCTACGACCTCTATCCCGAGCGTATCAAGACGAACTGAGCCGATGCCGCTCGTCGAGTGGATCGGCAGTTGGCCGGGCGCCATCCTGCTGAACCGTTCCGGCACAGCCTACCTGCTGGTGAACGCTGCGCACATCCTGAGCGTCGGCCTGCTGATCGGCGGCATCCTGCCCCTCGACCTGCGCCTCATCGGCGTGCTGCGCGGCGCGCCCCTTGCCACAATAGGTCCCTTCCTGTCGCGCAGCGCAGCGATCGGTCTTGGGCTCGCCATGATCACCGGCCTTTGGCTGTTCTCGGTGAAGCCGCGCGACTATCTCGCCAACGACGCCTTCCTCTGGAAGATGGCGCTGCTCGCCGTGGCGCTGGCCAACATCGCCGTACAGCACCACAACCATCACTTCCGGACCGCGCTCGCGGGCGGCGCGGTGCACGCGAGCGTTCGTGTCGTCGCCGGCTGCTCGGCGGTGCTCTGGATTTCCGTCCTGGTCGCCGGGCGCTGGATCGGCTTCCTTTGAACTCATTGCTGGGAGCGCGCCACTCCTAGGTCGCGGTAAACCGCGACCCTGCCGCTCATGCTCTTCCGGACCGCAAGCGTCTCGCTCGCTCATGCTCATGAGCGCGCCAGGAGGCGCGCGGTCCAGAAGACCATGATAAGAGGGCCACGGAGTGGCGCGCTCCCAGCAATGAGTCACGCGCTAATCTATCGGGCCGACCTGAGCCGCAGCCACGGCGCGAGATGAAAGACGGCCATCAGCAAATACATCGGCGCCATGCCGGTCCATGGTGAGGATGAGCACAGCATGCCGAGCGGGCCGCCGCCCGCGGCCTCGAGCAGCGCCATGGTCGCGAAGGTCGGCGCCGCTGCGAGCGACAGGCAGTCGGCGGCGCTTTTGGCGCCGCCGAAGCCTTTCCGGGAGGCGCTGATCACGCCCCGCCTCCGCAGCACGACTTGGCGGCCGGCGCCTCCTCGTAGCGGTCGTGATGGCGCACCCAGGCCATGGTGAAGTCCAGCCCGTCCTCGTTGCGGCCCTTGGCCGTGAGGTCGAGCAGGTTGTAAGTGTGCATCATCACCTCCACGCCGCGGCCGAAGGTCGAGTAGGTATGGAAGACCTCGCCCGAGTCGTCCTTCCAGAAGGCGCTGACGCCCGGCATCTCGCCGCCCTTCGTCGAGCCGCCGAAATTGTAGTCGGCCGTGCCGCTCTTGATCTCTTCCGGCGTGAAGGTGACGTGGAAGTCGCGGTTGAAGTCGGTGCCGTCGGACGACACCCAGCGGAACTTCCATCCCATGCGCTTCTTGAAGCGCTCGATCTCGACCAGCGGCGCGCGCGAGATGGCGATGAAGCTGGTGTCGCGTGCGGCGAGGTGCGCCAGCGTGGCGTCGGTGTGGTCGGCCATGTAGGAGCAGCTCTTGCAGCCCTGCTCCGCCCCCGGGGTCAGCATGAAGTGCTGGACCAGGAGCTGGCGGCGGCCGTCGAAGAAGTCGGCGAGCGGCTTGCGGCCCTCGGGCGTGTCGAACAGGTAGTTCTTCTCCAGGCGGGCCCACGGCAGGGCCCGGCGCTCGGCCGCGATCTGGTCGCGCAGATGCGTCAGCTCCTTCTCGCGCGCCAGCAACGCCTTGCGCGCGGCCAGCCACTGGTTGCGGGACACGATGAGATGGGTGTTGTTGGTGATTGCGGTATCCATGGTCTGCTTCTCCATGTTGTCGGTGCGGTAGACTTAGGCCCGGAGGTCGACTTGGCGGGAGTTACAAGTGTGGCGGGATTTGCATGGACTCGCTGATCACGGCGGCAGCCCGGGCCCTCGCCGCGGGTGACGTTCTTGGCGCCCTGAAGCGGGTCGCCCTGCGGGACGACGCCCCCGCACTGGCGCTGCGCGGCATCGCCATGGCGCAGCTGGGCGATCTCGCCAAGGCCAAGGACCTGCTGCGACGCGCGGCGCGCGCCTTCGGGCCACGGGAAGCGGTCGCGCGCGCCCGCTGCGTCGTCGCCGAAGCCGAGATCGCCCTGGTGTCGCGCGACCTCGGCTGGCCGCCCAAGGCGCTCGATGCGGCACGCACGACGCTTCTGGCGCACGGCGACCGCATCAACGCCGCCCACGCCGGCAACCTCGCGATCCGGCGCCTGCTGCTGTTGGGCCATCTCGACGCCGCCGAGCAGGCACTGGCCGACCTCGACCGCGAGCCGCTGCCGCCCGCGCTCAGGGCCAACCACGAGCTGGTTACGGCAGGCATCGCCCTGCGCCGCCTTCGCACCAAGCCCGCGCGCGACGCGCTGGCCCGGGCGCACCGCGCCGCGCGCGAGGCGGACATCCCCGCGCTGACGGCGGAGGTCGAAAGCGCCGCCGCTATGCTCAACACCCCCGCGGCGCGCCTTCTGGCGAACGGCGAGGAGCGGATGCTGCGGCTCGAGGAGGTCGAGACGCTGCTGGCCTCCAAGGCGCTGGTCGTCGATGCCTGTCGCCACGTCGTGCGCCAGGGCAACACCGTGGTCTCGCTGGCGACGCGCCCCGTCTTGTTCGCGCTGGCGCGGGCACTGGGCGAAGCCTCGCCGGCCGACGCATCGCGAGAGGTGCTGCTGGCGCGGGCGTTCCGCGCCAAGCACGTGGATGAGTCCCATCGCGCCCGGCTCAGGGTCGAGATGGGCCGGCTGCGCACGGCGCTGCGTCCATTGGCTGGCGTGAACGCCACGCCGCGCGGATTCACCCTGGCGCCGCGGCGCGCGCGCGAGGTCGTCGTGCTGGCGCGACCGGTCGAAGAGGAGCACGCCGAGGTGCTGGCCTTTCTCGCCGACGGCGAATCGTGGTCGAGCTCGGCACTGGCCACGGCGCTGTCGGCCAGCCAGCGCACCGTGCAGCGCGCCCTCGATGCGCTGGCGGCGGCGGGCAAGGTTCAGTCCTACGGCCAGGCGCGGGCGCGACGCTGGATGACGGGACCGCTGCCGGGTTTCACGACAACCTTGTTACTCCCCGGCCCACTGCCGAGCGATTAAGCTCAGCGCCATGAAGACATCACCTGCCGAGATCCTCCAGGAATACGGACCCTTCCCGGGCATCGACAACGTCGCCGGCGTCACCTTCGACGGCGAGAACGTGTGGTTCGCCTCGGGCGACAAGATCAACGCCTTCGACCCGAAAAGCGGCAAGGCCGTGCGCTCGATCGACGTTGCCGCGCATGCGGGGACGGCATTCGACGGCAAGCATCTGTTCCAGATTGCCGAGGATCGCATCCACAAGATCGATCCCAAGACCGGCCGCGTGCTCGGCGACATTCCCACCCCCGACGGCGGCGCCGCCGGGATGGCGTGGGCCGAAGGCACCCTCTGGGTGGCACAGCATCGCGCGCGCAAGATCCATCAGATCGACCCGGAGACGGGCAAGATCCTGCGCACCATCGAGTCCAACCGCTTCGTCACCGGAGTCACCTGGAACGACGGCGAGCTCTGGCATGCCACTTGGGAGGGCGACGAAAGCGAACTGCGGCACGTCGATCCCGACACGGGCGAGATCCTGCAGAAGCTCGCGATGCCTCCGGGCGTCCTTGTATCCGGGCTCGAAGCCGACGGCGACCGCTTCTATTGCGGCGGCGGCAGGAGCGGCAAAGTGCGGGCTGTGCGCCGGCCCAAGCGGCGGTAAAATAGAGGGGCATGACCCTGATCAGAAGCGAGCATCGGGCCGACGCGGCTGTGCATGCTGCGGGACTCTGTCTCGGCCTGGCGGGCGCCGTCGTCATGCTGGTGGCCGCGATCGGTTCGCGCCACGGCGGCCAGCTCGCGCCCGCCATCGTCTACATCGTCGGGCTTCTAGCCATGCTGGGCTGTTCGGCGATCTACAACGTCTGGCATTCCTGCCGCTGGCGCGAGGGGCTGCGCCGGCTCGATCATGCGGCGATCTTCGTGATGATCGCAGGCACCTACACGCCGCTCGCCGTCCGCCTGCCGGGGATGTGGGCCGTCGGACTGACCGCCGGCATCTGGTCGGCGGCTGCGGCCGGAGTCGCCGCCAAGCTCATCCAGCCGCGTCGCATTGAGGCGATCTCGATCGTCCTCTATCTGGCGTTGGGCTGGATCGGCCTGATCGCCGTCGAGCCGCTGATGGCGTCGCTCGACGGCACGACGCTGGCGCTGCTGCTGGCCGGCGGCGTCATCTACTCGGCGGGCGTCGTGTTCCATCTGGCGCGTTCCCTGCCGTACGGCCGCGCCTTGTGGCACGGCGCCGTCCTGCTGGCCGCCAGCGTCCACTACGCCGCCTTGCTGTCGATCGTGGAAGGCTGACCACCCCGCCTAAATGGTCCGCTGTTTGCAGGGTGCGTTTATCACCCTGCGGAGGCGGTCACTTTGGCGGCGGGTCTGTTTCATCTCGGCTGGTTTCTAGGCAACAGCTTCGGCGTCCACGGCTGGAACCTGCCCTGGGGCGGCACCAGCGGCGAGGACTGGTCGCGCCCCGACCTGCATGTCGACCTGGCCAAGGCCGCCGAGCGCGCCTGCTTCGACTTCGTGCTGCTCGAGGACTCGGTGTTCGTCCCCGACAACTACGGCAGCTCGATGGATTTCTACCTGCAGCGTGCGTTGCGTGCGCCGAAGAACGATCCGCTGCCGCTGGTGCCGTTGATGGCCCAGGCGACCAGCCGGCTCGGCATCGTGCCCACCATCTCGACCAGCTTCTATCCGCCCTACCTCCTGGCGCGCCTCATCGCCACGCTCGACCTGATGTCGAATGGCAGGGTGGGTTGCAACTTCGTGACCTCGACGGCCGAGCGTGCGGCGCAGAACTTCGGGCTCGACGCGCATATCGAGCACGACCTGCGGTACGAGATGGCCGCCGAGTTCGTCGAGGTCGTGCTGCAGCTCTGGTCGTCGTGGGATGCCGATGCGATCGTGATGGATCGCGAGCGCGGCGTCTTCGTCGATCCGGCGAAAGTGCGCCCCATCGATTTCAAGGGCCGCTTCTTCGCATCGCGCGGTCCGCTCAACACCGCGCGGCCGCCGCAGGGCCATCCCGTACTGGTGCAGGCGGGCAACTCGCCGCAAGGCCAGAGCTTCGCGTCCAAGCGCATGGACGCCGTGCTCTGTGCCGTCAGCACCGTTCCGGAGATGAAGACCTTCCGCAGCGAGATGCGCAAGAAGGTGACGGCCGCCGGGCGCGATCCCGACGATTGCAAGATCTTCTACGTCTGCGCACCCACGATCGGTGAAAGCGATGCCGAGGCGTGCGAGCGGGTGCAGCGCCGCCAGGCCCATCGCGAAGCCGCGCCCGAGCTGGCGCTGGCGCAGATGGGCAGCCTGACCGACATCGACTTCTCGACCTTCGACATCGACGCGCCGCTGGGCGAGCTCACCACCAACGGCCAGCAGGGCACGCTGAAGCGTTTCCTGAAGCAGGGCCGGACGCTGCGCGAGGTCGCGCAGAACTACAAGTACGCTTACGAAGACCTGGTCGGCACGCCCGACAAGGTCGCCGGCCAGATGGCCGAGCTGATGGAAGAGGTCGGCGGCGATGGCTTCGTCTTCACCGGCAACCTGACGCGCCGCTATATCGCCGAGATCACCGACGGCCTCGTGCCGGCCCTGCAACGGCGCGGCGTCGTGCGTCCCGCTTACGAACATCAGCATTTCCGCGACAACCTCTTCGCCTTCTGATGTCGCCGCTCGCAAAGATGATCCTGCGACGCCTGCTCTGGGTTCTCCCGGTGGCGCTCGGGGTCGTCACCATGACGTTCTTCATGGCGCGCGTGCTGAACGGCGATCCGACCGAGCTCTATGCGCCGCCCGAGGCGACCGACGCGCTGCGCGCCGAGATCCGCGCCAAGCTTGGCCTCGCCGATCCGCTGCCGCTTCAGTATGTCCACTACATCGGCGCCCTGCTGCGCTTCGATCTCGGCATTTCTTTCACGACCGGCCAGAGCGTCGCCGCCGACCTTTGGGATCGCCTGCCCGCCACCCTGGAGCTCGGCCTCGTCGGTCTGGCGCTCGGCATCGCCGCCGGCATTCCGCTCGGCGTGCTGGCGGCGGTCCATCGCGAGCGCTGGCCCGACTTCCTGGTGCGCGGCACGACGCTGAGCGGCATGGCGCTGCCGCAGTTCTGGATCGGGCTGGTGTTGATCAGCATCTTCTTCGTCGACCTGCGCTGGCTGCCGGGTCCGGTCGGCCGACTGCCCATCGGCGTCGCCCTGCCGCCCAAGGTGACGGGCTTCCTGCTGGTCGACACGCTGCTGGCCGGCCGTCCCGACCTCTGGTGGCTGGCCGCCAAGCAGCTCGCCCTGCCGGCCCTGACCCTGGGCTTCAGCTCGGCCGCGCCGATCGCCCGCGTCACGCGCTCGGCCATGGCCGAGGCGCTGCAGAGCGATTATGTCCGCACCGCCATCGCCATGGGCCACGGCCGGCGCGCGGTGTGGTTCCGCTACAGCCTGCGCAACGCGCTGCTGCCGGTCGTCACCCTGATCGGCGGCGTCGCCGGCCACATCTTTGCCGGCGCGGTGCTGCTGGAATCGATCTTTGCCTGGCCGGGGCTTGGCCAGTACGCCCTGCAGGCGATCGAACGCTCCGACTTCGCCGCCCTGCAGGGCTTCGTCATCTACGCCTCGCTGCTCTACGTGATCGCCTTCCTGCTGGTCGATCTCCTCTACATGTTCATCGATCCGCGGATGCGCACATGACTCCCGCCGTCATGGCCGATGCCAAGTCCGCGAAGCGGGCGCCGGTCAGGCGGCGCCGGCCCCGGTCGTACTGGGCGTTCAGGATCGGGCTCGGCCTACTGATCTTCTATACGGCCGTCGCCCTCCTCTCCTTCGTCTGGACGCCCTACGATGCGCTGACGCCCGGCGTGGGTGACGGCTACGACGCGCCGAGCTGGGCCTTCCCGCTCGGCACGGATCGCCTCGGCGCCGACATGCTGTCGCGCCTGATGGTCGGCGCCCGCTATGACCTCGGCATCGCCTTCGCGGCGGTATCGATCGCGCTCACCGTCGGCACCATCATCGGCGTGCTGGCGGGCTATCACGGTGGCGCGCTCGACACGGCGGTGATGCGCGGCGTCGAAATCTTCCAGGCTTTTCCCGGGCTGCTGTTCGCCATGCTGGTCGTGCAGGCGGTGGGCGCCGGCATCGTCAATGTGATCCTCGTGCTCTCGTTCGTCGGCGTCCCCGACTACCTGCGGCTGGCGCGCGGAGAGATCCGGGCCAGGAAGAGCTGGCAATACGCCGAGGCGGCGCGGCTCGCCGGCAACCTGCCGTGGCGGGTCGCCTTCCGCCATCTGCTGCCCAACAGCGTGGGACCGTTGCTCGCCTTCACCTCGATCAACGGGGCGTTCTCGGCCCTGGTTACGGCAAGCCTGGGATTCCTCGGACTGGGGCTCGGTCCCAACGTGCCGGAATGGGGCAACATGATCGCCCGCGGGCAGGACGGCATCATGACCGGCCAGTGGTGGGTGTCGTTCTTCCCCGGCCTCGCCATCCTCGGCCTGACCGGCGGCCTCTACCTTCTGGGCGACGCGCTCGCCGACCTCACCGATCCGCGGCGGCGGCGATGAGCGACGCGCTGCTCGAGATCGAGGATTACAGCGGCGGCTTCGTCGGCGAGACCGGCGAGTTCACACCGGTGCTGCATGGCGTCTCCTATCGGCTGAAGACCGGCCTCATGACGGCCGTGGTGGGCGAATCGGGCAGCGGCAAGTCGCTGGTCGCGCTGTCGATCCTGGGCATCCAGCCGCCGGCCTTCGAACGCAGCCAGGGCCGCATACTGTTCCGCGGCGTCGATCTCTTCTCGCTGGACGAGGCGGCGATGCGGCGCATCCGTGGCGCCGAGATCAGCATGGTCTTCCAGGACGCCCGCGCCGCCCTCAATCCGGTGTTCACGATCGGCTGCCAGCTCGCCGATGTCTGGCAGCTCCAGCATGGCGGCAGCCGCCGCGCGGCGATGGGTCAGGCGATCGAGGCGCTGCGCCGCGTCTCGATCCCCGAGCCGGAACGGCGCGCACGGCAGTATCCCCACCAGTTCTCGGGCGGCATGGCGCAACGCGCCATGATCGCCATGGCCTCGCTGATCTGCGAGCCGTCACTGCTGATCCTCGACGAGCCGACCACCGGCCTCGACGTCACCATCCAGTCCGACATCATGGAGCTGATCGTCGAGCTCAGCCGCACGCGCGGCCTCACGACCTGCCTCATCACCCACGATCTCGGTGTCGTCGCCGAGACCTGCCAGGAGGTCGTGGTGATGAACGCCGGCCGCGTCGTCGAGACCGGCAGCGCCGAGGCGATCTTCACCCGGCCGCGCGACGGCTACACCCAGCGGCTGCTGTCGGCGAGCCAGCTGGTCGAGGCGGCGTGATGCTGGACCAGCCGATCCTCGAGGTCCGCAACCTCAGCAAGGTCTTCCCGGTCGAGGGCGGCCGCCGCCTGGTTGCCGTCGACGGCATCGATCTCGAGATCAGGGCCGGCGAGACCCTGGCCCTGGTGGGCGAGAGCGGCTCGGGCAAGTCGACCGTGGCACGCTGCATCGTGCGGCTGGTCGAGCCCACGGGTGGCGACGTCGTCATCGCCGGCAGCTCGATCCTCGGCCTGCAGCCCAGCCGCCTGGCCGGTGTCTATCGCCACGTCCAGATGGTATTCCAGGACCCCAACGCCTCGCTCAATCCGCGCATGAGCGTGCGCCAGGTGCTGGAGGAGCCGCTCAACCTCCATCTCTACCTGCTGCGCAGCGAGCGCGACGCCCGCGTCCGGGAACTGATCGAGATGGTCGGGCTCGGTGAGGCCCATCTCGACCGCTATCCGCACGAGCTGAGCGGCGGCCAGCGCCAGCGTGTCGGCATCGCCCGCGCCATCGCCGTGTCGCCCGAGATCGTCATCCTCGACGAGCCGACGTCTTCGCTCGACGTCTCGATCCGCGGCCAGATCCTCGACCTCCTGCTCGACCTGCAGCAGCGGCTGAACCTCGCCTATCTCTTCATCACCCACGACCTGCAGGTGGTGCAGCACGTCGCCGACCGTGTCGCGGTGATGTATCTCGGCGGCATCGTCGAGACCGGGCCGACCGCGCCGCTGTTCGCCGATCCCCGGCATCCCTACACCCGCGCCCTGCTGTCGGCGGCGCCGGTCGCACGTTGGGGCGCGAAGCGCACCCGCACGCGGCTGTCGGGCGAGATCTCGAGCGCCATCGATCCGCCCGATGGCTGCCGCCTCGCCGCACGCTGCCCCTTCGCCCTGCCGTCATGCTCCACGACCCGCCCGCCGCTCATCGACATCGGCGATGGCCGGGCCGTCGCCTGTCCCGTTGTCATCGAGAGGACTTCGCCATGCTGATGCCCATGCTGATGCCAAGACGTTTGTTGTTCAGCGCCGCCGCCCTGCTGGCGCTACTCGCGGCGACGGGCGCCAACGCCAAGCCGTTCGTGCACGCCATTCCCAACGACATCGCGAGCCTCGATCCGGCCGACATTCGCGGCCAGCAGGACCAGGAGATCGGCGTCAACGTCTACGAGCGCCTGGTCAAGATGAAGTTCAACGCCCGGCCCGACGGCACCCTGATGGCCGACCCGGTCGAGGTCGTGCCCGAGCTCGCCGAGTCCTGGACCGTCGATGGGCCAGTCATCACCTTCAAGCTCAAGTCCGGCATCAAGTTCTATCCGACCGGCAACCCGATGACGTCGGAGGATGTGCGCTACAGCTTCGAGCGCCTCACCCGCATCGTCGGCAACGGCCGCAACCAGGCCGGCATCGCCGGCCTGTTCAAGGCCGAGCAGGTCGAGGCCGTCGATCCGCTCACCGTGCGCATCACCTTCACCGATGGTGACGGCAAGCCGACGGCGGTGCCGGTGGCGCTGACCTCGATGAAGTTCCAGCAGTTCGCCGTGATCGACTCGGTCGAGGTCAAGAAGCATGCGACGGCCGAGGACCCGTGGGCCAACGAATGGCTGAAGAAGAACCTCGCCTCGACCGGTCCCTACTTCATCGCCAACCGCGTGCTCGGCCAGCAGATCGAGCTGAAAGCGGTGCCCAACCACTGGTCGGGCAAGCAGCCGCCGTTCGAGGACGTGGTGCTGCGCATCATCGGCAATGCCGACCTGGTGTCGCTGATCAAGGGAGGCGTCGTCGACTACGCCGCCGAAGGCCTGACCGGCCGCCAGTACGATGCGCTGGCGGCGGCGGGCTTCCCGGTGCTGCACGGCGAGACGCCGTCGATCCTGCGATTGCACATGGCGATGGACAAGGAGCCCTTCACCGATCCCAAGGTGCGCCAGGCCGTACTCTACGCCATCCCGCACGACCGCATCCTGAAGACGGCGCTGTCGGGTCGCGGCAAGCGGCAGATCTGCCTGTACAACGCCGAGGACTGGACCTGCACCAACAACTACGAGAAGTACAAGGCCGACCTCAACAAGGCCAAGGAACTCCTGAAGGAAGCCGGCAAGCCAAGCTTCGCCTTCGACTTCTGGTACTCGACCGCGCTGCCCTACAACAGCGACATCGCCATCATCATCGCCGATTCGCTGAAGCAGATCGGCGTCACGGCCAACCTGAAGCCGACGCCGCAGCTACAGCTGTTGGATGCGGTGCGCGCCCGCATCAACGGCGTCGACCAGAACATGAGCGGCATGCTGCTGAACGAGGGCGTGATCTGGCTGAATGATCCTTCGACGCTCACCAACCTCGGCCTGGTGACCAAGACGCCGACCGCAGGCTTCACCAACTGGGCGCGCTTCAGCGATCCGCAGGTCGACGAGCTGCACCTGAAGTACCGCAACTCCAGCGACAAGGACGCGCGCCTCGCGGCCTACAAGACCATCCAGGACAAGGCGGCCGAGTCGGCCTCGACCCTGAACCCGGCGATCCTGATCGGCCGCACCATCGTGGTCAGCCCCAAGATCACCGGCGTCACCTTCTCGCAGGACCCCTACGCCCGCTACGTCTACCTGAGGCCCAAGCAATGACCATCCCCAGTTCCCCAATCAAGGGACCCAAGCGAGACCTCATCGGCTACGAGGGCAATCCGCCCCAGGTGTCGTGGCCGAACGGGGCGCGCATCGCGATCTCCCTGGTCGTGAACTACGAGGAGGGCTCGGAGCTCGCGATCGGCGACGGCGATGCCACCCGCGAGCCCAGCGGGCCGGCCGACTGGCCGCTCAGCAAGCGCGACCTCGCGGGCGAGGGACACTTCGAGTACGGCTCGCGCTGCGGCTACTGGCGGCTGATGGACATCTTCGACGAGCAGGAAGTGAAGTGCACCTTCTACGCCTGCGCGGTCGCCCTGGAGCGCAACCGCGATGCCGCCAGGGAGATGCGGCCGCGCGGGCACGACGTCATCTCGCACGGCTGGCGCTGGGAGGATGTCTCGCTGCTGAGCCGCGAGGAGGAGCGCGATCACATCCGCCGCGCCGTCGATTCCATCGCCGAGACCACGGGCGAGCGGCCGCTCGGCTGGTACTGCCGCTATGGACCCAGCGTCCATACCCGCGAGCTCGTGGTTGAGGAGGGCGGCTTCCTCTACGACTGCGATGCCTACAACGACGACCTGCCCTACTGGACGATGGTCGGGCCCAAGAAGCACCTGGTGATCCCCTATTCGCTCGCCACCAACGACGGCAAGTTCAACTGGGGCGCCTTCGGCTCGCCGCTCGACTTCGAGAAGTACCTCAAGGCGAACTTCGACCGGCTCTACAAGGAGGGCGCCACGCATCCCAAGATGATGTCGATCGGCCTGCACATGCGGCTGGTCGGCCATCCCGGGCGAGCGCAGGCGCTGGCCAACTTCATCGCCTACGCCAAGAGCCATTCGAACGTCTGGTTCGCCCGCCGCATCGACATCGCGCGCCACTGGATGGCGCATCACGCCTGATCCGGAGACACCATGTCGAAAGCTCCTATACCGGGACCGCCGCGCGACGTCGTCGGCTACAACGGCAAGCCGCCCAAGGTCACCTGGCCGGGCGGGGCGCGCATCGCGATCTCGCTGGTCGTGAACTACGAGGAAGGCTCGGAGCAGGCGGTCGGCGACGGCGATGCCAATCCCGAGCGCGTGCTGTCGGAATCGGCGGTGCGGCCATGGCCCGCCGGCAAGCGCGACCTCGCCATGGAGACCATGTACGAATATGGCGCGCGGGTCGGCTTCTGGCGCCTGATGGACATCTTCGAGGAGCACGACGTCAAGAGCACCTTCTACGTCTGCGCGGTGGCGCTGGAGCGCAACCGCAAGGCGGCGCGCCTGATCCGAGAGAAAGGCCACGACGTGGTCTGCCACGGCTATCGCTGGGAGGACGTGACCCTGCTCAGCCGCGAGCAGGAGCGCGAGCACATAAGGCTCGCCGTGAAGTCGATCGAGGAGACGACCGGCGAGCGGCCGCTCGGCTGGTATTGCCGCTATGGACCCAGCGTCAACACCCGCGAGCTGGTGGTCGAGGAAGGCGGCTTCGTCTACGACTCCGATGCCTACAATGACGACCTGCCCTACTGGACGACGGTGAACGGCAAGAAGCACCTGGTGATCCCCTACTCGCTGGTGAACAACGATTCGCGCTTCGGCGCCGGGCATTTCGGCCCGCCGGAGGACTTCGAGGAGCACCTGCGCTACACCTTCGACCGGCTCTACAAGGAGGGTGCGGCGTATCCCAAGATGATGTCGATCGGCCTGCACATGCGATTGGCCGGCCACCCGGCGCGCTCCGAGGCGGTGTCGAAGTTCATCGCCTACGCCAGAAGCCATCCCGGCGTATGGTTCGCCAAGCGCATCGACATCGCCCGCCACTGGCAGGAGCACCATGCGTGACTGACGTCGCCGCGCTGAAGAAGACGGCCTGCCAGGCGATCGACGCGGCGTCCAGAGGCCTGTTCGACATCAGCAACCGCATGCATGCCGAGGTCGAGCTCGCCTTCGAGGAAGTGAAGGCGCAGGCCTGGCAATGTGCGGTGCTGCGCGAGGCGGGGCTCGCCGTCGAAGAGGGGCTGGGCTCGCTGAAGACTGCGTTCCGCGCCACGGCGGCATCGAACCGGCCCGGCCCGCGCATCGCCTTCCTGTGCGAATACGACGGGCTGCCGGTCTACGGCCAGAGCTGCGGCCACAATGTCGTGGCGGCGGCCGGCGTCGGGGCCGCGATCGGGCTCAAGAGCGTGATCGACCATCTGGGCGGCAGCGCCATCGCCCTCGGCACGCCCGGCGAGGAAGGCGGCGGCGGCAAGAACATCCTGCACCGCGAAGGCTTCTTCGCCGGCATCGACGCCATGATTCTGGTCTATCCCGGCATGGACAACATCGCCCATTCGCGCACCGTCGGCGCCACGCGCGTGCAGGTCGCGTATTTCGGCAAGGCGGCGCACGCCGCGGCGCGGCCCGAGCTCGGCGTCAATGCGCTGGACGCGCTGCTGCAGGCCTTCAACGGTATCAGCGCGCTGCGCCAGCAGCTGCCGTCGGACGTGCGGGTGCACTGGATCATCACCAAGGGCGGCACGCTTCCGCAGGTCATTCCCGACCACACCACGGCCGTGATCACCGTGCGTGCCAACAACGCCGCCACCCTGAAGCAGGTGATCCCGCGCATAGATGCCTGCCTCACCGGCGCCGCCGAGATGACGGGCGCGCGGCTCGAGCGCACCTGGCGCGACACGCCGGGCCGCGAGCTTCTGAGCAACGCCCGGCTGGCGGCGAGCTTCGACGCCAACCTGCGCGCGCTCGGCCGCGCCACGCGGCCGCGCGACGAGCTGTCGGGCGCCTGGTCGGGCGACACCGGCAATGTCAGCTGGTTCGTGCCCACCATCCAGCCGCAGATGGCGATGACGGCGAGGGACGTGCCGCCGCACAGCCACGAGTTCCATGCCGCCTCGATCGGCCTGGCGGCGGAGGCCTGCATCCTCGACTCGGCCAAGGCGATGGCGATGACGGCGATCGACCTGCTGGCCGATCCCGCGCTGCTGGACGCCGTGCGCCGGGAGTTTGCCGAAGCCAGCCGCTAGGGCCAGCGCTGCTTGGGGGCGTCGAGCGCAAGCTCGTTCGCGGTCGGCCTGACATCGACCAGGCGCCAGCGATCGGTCCGGCGACCGTCGAGCAAGGCGGAGAACTTCGAGGACTCTGCGCCCTGCAACGTCCGTGTCACGATGACGTAACCCGGCTTGGGCGAGACCCGCGTCACCACGGCAAGCTCGCAGCTGCCGGCGAAGATCGTCGCGGCCGGGGCACGGTGGCCGGCGATGGCCACCTCGGCCACCCGGCAGGCGTCGAGGTCGGCGGCATTCCGCTCATACATCGGAACCCGCGCCTCTTCCGATTGCCTGGAATGGACGTAGAGGGCGGCCGACAGGACACCCAGCAACAGCCCCAGGCAAACCAATGCGATACCCACGACCATACGACGCCTGGGCATGCTTCCCTCTGGCGAAACCAAGTTCGCACCCACCCCGGGGGCAGGCTAGGTCGCGGTCGGCCGCGCCTCCAGTGATCGTTCAGGGGCGCAGCGCCACAATTCCTCAGTAGGTGGCGAAGATGCGCGCGACCTCGGTGGGGTCGCTGGTGCGCGTCAATGCCAGCGCCAGCAGGATCCGCGCCTTCTGCGGATTGAGGTTGTCGGCTGCGAGCACGCCCGCCTCGGTGAGCTTCTTGCTGCGATAGATGCGGCCCGAGCCGGCGCGCGAGGATTGCACGACGACGATGCCCTGCTTCACCGCGTCCTTCATCGCCTCGAAGTCGGCGGACGGCGCCATGCCCGGCGCGAAGCCCGCCGAGACCAAGCCCTTGGCGCCGGCGGCGATGAAGGCGCGCATCGCCGTGCCGTCCGAGCCGGCATAGGCCCAGGCGATGTCGACCCGCGGCAGGCTCTCGATGGCGGCAATATCGAACTCGGTGTCGGGCATGTGCCGGCGCTCGGGCTTGCGGTAGTAGGCGATGCGGTCGGCATCGGCATGGCCCAGCACACCGAAGTCGGGCGTGCGGAAGGTCTGCATGCGCCAGTTCGCGGTCTTGGTGACCTCGCGCGCCGCCTGGATCTCGTCGTTCAAGAGCACCAGCACGCCGCGGCCACGACTTGCCGGATCGGCCGCCGTGCGCACGCCGTTCACCAGGTTGATGGCGGCGTCGGTCGACAGGCCCGAGGCCGGCCGCTGCGAGCCGATCACGACCACCGGCACCGAGACCTTGAGCACCAGGTTCAGGAACCACGCCGTCTCCTCGAGCGTCGCGGTGCCGTGGCCGATCACGATGCCGGCAAGGTCGGGATGCTCGGCGACCACGCGGTGGCAAAGCAGCGCGAGCTCGCGCCATTCCTTAAAGTAGATCTCGGGGCTGACGACGTTGCGGAAGTCGACCGGGATCACCTCGGCGATCTCCTTGACCACGGCGAAGCGCTCGACGATGCCGCTGGCATGCAGGCGGTTGTCGTGCACGCCGTAATCCTGCAGCTCGAGCGGATGCACCCCCAGCGACGAGATGGTGCCGCCGGTGCCGATGAACGCCACCTTGGGTTTGCTCACGCGATGCTCCTCCTGCGTCTCATGCCATCGGCGGCATCAGACGCAAGATCGATGCCGTGTGAGAACCGCCTACGCCGGCATGTGGTAGCCGGGTGTCGACTTGGAGATCTTGACCTCCTCCTCGTCCATGACCTCGGCGATGCCCTCGAACATCGGCGTCGAGAGGTAGCGCTCGCCGGTGTCGGGCAGCATGGCGAGGATCACCGAACCCTGCGGCGCCTTCTCGGCGATCTGCATGGCGACGGCGAAGGTCGAGCCGCCGGAAATGCCGCAGAAGATGCCTTCCTTCTGCGCCAGCAGGCGCGCCCACTTCACGCCCTCGGGCCCGGCGATCGGCACGCGCTCGTCGAAGTACTTCTTGTCGATCGCCTCCTGCAGCACCAGCGGAATGAAATCCGGCGTCCAGCCCTGGATGAGATGCGGCTCGAAGGCCGGATGGCCGACCGCGGGCGAGCCGTCGGCGCTGCGCTCCTGCGGCTTGCCGCTGCCCAGCAGCTGGGCGTTGGCCGGCTCGCACAGCACGATCTTGGTCTCGGGCCGCTCGACGCGCAGCACGCGCGCCACGCCGCTCAAGGTTCCGCCGGTGCCGTAGCCGGTGACGAACCAGTCGAGCCGCTGGCCCTTGAAGTCGGCCAGGATCTCGCGCGCCGTCGTCGCCTCGTGGATCTCGGCATTGGCCGGCGTCTCGAACTGATGCGCCAGGAACCAGCCATTGGCCTTCGCGAGCTCGACCGCCTTCTGGTACATGCCGAAGCCCTTGGCCGCGCGCGGCGTCAGCACGACCTTGGCACCGAGCATGCGCATCAGCTTGCGGCGCTCGACCGAGAAGCTGTCCGCCATGGTCACGACCAGCGGATAGCCCTTCTGGGCGCACACCATGGCAAGCCCGATGCCGGTGTTGCCGCTGGTCGCCTCGACCACAGTCTGGCCGGGCTTCAGGGTGCCGGCGCGCTCGGCCGCCTCGATGATGTTGACGGCGAGCCGGTCCTTCACCGACGAGGCGGGATTGAAGGCCTCGGCCTTGACGTAGATCGTGACACCCTTGGGGCCGAGATTGTTGACGCGAATGCACGGCGTATCGCCGATCGTGTCGAGCACGCTGTCGAACAGCCGGCCCCGGCCGGCGGTGGTCCTGACTTTACCTGCCATCGTCCAATCCTTCCCGTTTGGTCTTCCCAATGTGGTGGGGCGGATGCTGGCACGATTTCTAGATCGCGCGCCACAGCGGCCGCAGCGCCACGAGGGCCGCGAGCCCCATCGCGCCGGTGATGGCCGTGGCCGCGGGCGCGCCCAGCTGGTTGGCGAGCCAGCCCAGCCACAGGAAGCCGAGCGGCCCGGTGCCGATGCAGACCGAGAGCACGCCCATGATGCGCGGGCGCATCTCGTGCGGCGCGGCGAGGTAGACCAGCGTCGCCTGCAGGGTCGAGAAGGCGGCGCCCGATAGCCCCGTCACCAGGAGCGCGAGAGCCGCGGGCACGACGCCGGGGGCAAGCGCGAAACCGATCAGGCCCAGCTGGTAGACCGCGACGCCGCCGACATAGGCCGAGGCATGCCAGCGCGGCACCAGCCGCCAGGCGAGCAGCAGGCCGGCCACGAAGGCGCCGACGCCGTCGATGCTGGTCAGCAGGCCGACGCCTTCCGGTCCGAGCACCAATTGGTCACGGCCGATGACCGGGATCATGCTGGTGAAGGGCCAGCCGAAGAGATTGTAGACCACGGTGACCGCGAGGACGGCGGCGAGCCGGCGGTCGGCCATCACGGCGGCGAGGCCTTCGCGCACGCGGCGCATCACCGGCTCGGCCTCGGCCTGCGCGGCGGGCGGCAAATGGCCGCGCACACCGAGCGTGGCGCCGACGGCCGCGAGGTAGAGCACGGCGCAGAGGACGAAGGCGCCTTCGATGCCGGCGGCGACCAGCACGATGCCGCCCACCGTGGGGCCGACCATGCGGCTCACATTCTGGTTCACGATGTCGAACGCCATGGCCCGCGGCATGCCCTCGCGGCCCACGGCATCGCCCATCATGGTGCGGCGCACGGGATTGTCGGTCAGCCAGCCGAAGCCGTTCAGCAGGGCGCCGACGGCGAGATGCCAGACCTGCAGGAGGCCCAGCGCCGCCACGACGGCGAGCGCCACCGATGTCAGCGCCAGCAGCGCCATGGTGGCGGCGAGCAGGCGGCGGCGGTCGAAGCGCTCGATCAGGGCGCCGAAGAAGGCGCCGAACAGGCCCATGGGCAGCAGCCGCAGCATGGTGACCACGGAGACCAGGAACGGCGAGCCGGTCTCGCGGTAGACGACGACGCCGACCACCACCGTCTCCAGCCAGCGCACGATCGAGGAGATGAGGCCGACCGACCACAGGCACCAGAAGTCGGCAGGGAAGCGCCCGCGCATGATGGCCGACCTTACATGGGATTCTTTGCCGGGAGCGCGCCACTCCAGTGGCGCATCTTTTGTGGATCACACATCCCATGAGCGCCACTGGAGTGGCGCGCTCCCGGCAATGAGCTCCCAGCAAACAAAAACGGCCGGGCGATGCCCGGCCGTTTCCGTATCGTAAGGTACGTCGTCTTACTGGATGACGATCTCGACGCGGCGGTTCTGCGGCTCGCGGACACCGTCGGCGGTCGGGACCAGCAGGCCCTGCTCGCCACGGCCGATCACCGTGATCGCCTGCGCCGGCACGCCGTTACGCACCAGGGCGTCCTTGACCGCGTTCGCGCGACGCAGCGACAGCGCCATGTTGTAGGCTTCCGGGCCCGACGTGTCGGTGTGG
>Ga0164290_1000537_pt1 | contig 115673 bp, 121 predicted proteins | sample Micstemetagenome_FD_108782 | JGI IMG/M metagenome (GOLD analysis project Ga0164290, IMG submission 108782) | Contaminated culture microbial community from soil near Moab, Utah, USA - Microcoleus steenstrupii SON62 (Illumina Assembly) | ecosystem: Environmental > Terrestrial > Soil > Soil crust...
ACGATAGGCGGGATCGAATCGGGGGAGGACGAGATGGAGTGGCGGAACTGGTCCGGCGCCGTCGCCTGCGCGCCGCGGCGCATCCTGGCGCCGGCGGATGTCGCGGGGATTCGCGCCGCGGTGGCCGGGGCGGCGGCGGAGGGGTTGCCGGTGCGGGTCGCCGGCAGCGGGCATTCCTTCGCGCCCCTGGTCGCCACCGAGGGCGTTCTGCTCGACCTCTCGGGCTTCGCCGGGATCGAGGCGGCGGATGCGGCGGCCCGGACCGCGCGCATCCGCGCCGGCACCGTGATCCGCGATTTCGGCGATGGGCTGCGGCAGGCCGGTCTCGCGCTCGCCAATCAGGGCGATATCGACGTGCAGGCGATCGCCGGCGCCATTGGCACCGGCACGCATGGCACCGGGCGGACGCTCGGCAACCTGTCGTCCATGGTGCGGGCGCTGCAGGTGGTGGGGCCCGGCGGCGAGACGGTGGAGATCGAGGAGGGCGAGCTGCTCTCCGCCGCGCGGCTGTCGCTCGGCCTGTTCGGCGTGGTCTGCACCGTCACGCTCGACCTGCTGCCGGCCTACCGGCTGGTGGAGCGGAGCTGGACGGCCCCCTTCGAGACGGTGATGGCGGGGCTGAAGGCGGCGATCGAGGCCAACCGGCATTTCGAATTCTTCTGGCGCCCGGCGAGCGATGCCTGCGACGCCAAGGCGCTCAACCCCGAGGACGCGCTGCCGCCGCCGGTGGAAGGCGCGGCGGAGCGGGCCGACTGGAGCTGGCGCATCTTTCCCAGCATCCGCGCCAACCGCTTCAACGAGATGGAATTCACCGTGCCGGCGGCGGCCGGGCCGGAGTGTTTCCGCGAGTTGCGAGAGTTGATGCGGAGCCGGCATGCGGAGGTGCGCTGGCCGGTGGAATACCGCACCCAGGCCGCCGACGAGGTGTGGCTGTCGCCCTGCTGGCGGCGCGACGGCGTGACGCTCTCGGTCCACCAGGATGCGAGCCTGCCGCACGAGGCGTTCTTCCGCGACGCCCAGGCGGTGTTCCTGAACCACGGCGGGCGGCCGCATTGGGGCAAGATGCACTGGCTGACGCCGGCGCAATATGCCGAGGCCTTTCCCCAGCTGTCGGATTTCGCCGCCGCGCGCCGCGGCTTCGACCCGGCGGGGCGGTTCCTGAACGACTTCCTGCGCCCCGTCTTCGGCTGAGGCGTCAGCCCAGCATCTGTACCGGGGCGGGTGCCGGCAGCGGCGCGACACGGGCGGCCGGGAAGAGCAGCACCACGCGGGTGCCGGTCCCGGGTGCCGAATCGATCTCGATGCGCCCGCCATGCAGGTCGATCAGCGACTTGGTGTCGGGCAGGCCGAGGCCGAGGCCGGCCGCCTCGCGGGCGACGAAGCTGTCGCCGCGGCCGAAGGGTTCGAAGACATGGGCGAGGGCGCCCGGCGCCATGCCGATGCCGCTGTCGCGCACCTCGAGTTCCAGCCCCTCTCCGGTCAGGCGGGAGGACAGCGTCACCTCGCCGCCGGGATTGCTGAACTTGACCGCGTTGGAGACGAGGTTCGCCAGCATGCGGCGGATCAGCCGCCCGTCCGCCGAGAGGAAGCGCGCGTCCTCGGCGATGCGGACCTCCGTCGCGAGGCCGGCCATCGCGCAGGCCTGGCGCTCGGTGTCGAGCGCCGCCTCGGCGGCCTGGCGCAGGTCGACCGTCTCCTCGACCAGATGGCCGCGGCCGTTCTCGGCCATCGAGGCGTTCAGGATGGCGTCGACCAGGTTGAGGAGATGCTTGCCGCTCGCGTGGATGTCACCGCCATACTGCCGGTAGGGGGCGGAGAGCGGGCCCAGCACCGCGCCGGCGATCAGTTCGGAGAAGCCGAGGATGGCGTTCAGCGGCGTGTGCAGCTCGTGGCTCATCTTGGCCAGGAAGTCGCTCTTCACCTGGCTCGCCGCGGCGGCCTGGGCCAGCGCCTCGCGGGTGCGGCGGAACTCCGCCTCGCGGGCACGGAACAGCCGCGCGATGTAGAAGCAGCCGGCGGCCATCGCCGCCGTCACCGCCAGCAGCACGAGCACGGCCATGACGAGGCCTTCGCGCCAGTCCGCCAGCACGGCGTCGATCGCGGTGCTGGAGACGACGACCAGGCCGAATTCCGGCAGGCCGGCGAAGGCGGCGATGCGCGCGCGGCCGAGGAGGTCGGCGCGATAGGTGCCACTCGCCTGGCTGGCATGTCCCGCCGCGAAGAGCTGCAGCTGGGGCATGCGCTCGCCCGGCGTGGTGCCGGCCGTGGGCGCGCGCGCGAGCAGCGTCGCGTCGGTACGGAACAGTGCGGTGACGCCGCCGTCCTTCGGGCGGGCGGCCTCGTAGGCGTCGGTGAAGATCCGGCTGGGGATGCCGAGGCCCAGATAGGCGACGCCGTGCCGGTTGGGGCTGGCGCGGGTGAGGATGGGGATGATCTCGGCCCCGGTGTAGCGCGAGACGAAGGGGGCGCCGACGACGATCTCGCCCGGCTGACCGCCGGCGAGATGGGCGAAGAATTCGCGATTCGCCACCGACTCGTCCGATGGAACGCCGCCATGCATGTCGAAGATGCGGCCCGTCTCGTCGATCAGGCGGATGTCGGGCAGCTCGCCGTCGAATCCGCGCAGGCGGGTGATCAGCGATTCCATCATGTGGAGCGGGCGCAGCCCGTAATCCTCGTCGGCGAGCCAGCTGTCGAGGACGATGAGCGAGGCGCGCGCGCTCTCGAAGCTGCGATGCGCATGCGCGGTGAGCAGCGTGACGGCGGCGGCCACGCGTCTCTCGCTGCCGCGGATGGCGCGGTCGCGGTCGAAGGCCATATAGGTGGCCGTCGTCACCCAGAGGAGGGTGACGGCCAGCGCGGTGACGCCGACGATCCAGCGGATCGTCGGCGAACTGCGCAGACAGGAGAGAATCTCGCGCGGGAGCCTGCCGAGCATGGCGACCGAACCTGGCCGCGTGTGCCGATCAGGCGGCGCGCACGCGCTGGACGAAGCTCGCCACCTCCTGGCGGAGCGCATCGGCCTGGCGCGACAGGCCGCCGGCCGCGCCCAGCACCCGGTCGGCGGCGCCGCGGGTGTCCATCGCCACTTCGGAGACGCCGGCGATGTTGCTCGACACTTCGAGCGTACCGGTGGCGGCCTGCTGCACGTTGCGGGCGATCTCCTGCGTGGCCGCGCCCTGCTCCTCCACGGCGGAGGAGATGGTCATGGCGATCTCGCTGACCTGGCCGATGGTCTGACTGATCGACTGGATCGAGGCGGCGGCTTCGCCGACGCTGGCCTGGATGGCGGAGATCTGCGTGCCGATGTCGTCGGTCGCCTTGGCGGTCTGGTTGGCCAGCATCTTCACTTCGGAGGCGACGACGGCGAAGCCCTTGCCGGCCTCGCCCGCCCGCGCCGCCTCGATCGTGGCGTTGAGCGCCAAGAGGTTGGTCTGGCTGGCGATGTTCTGGATCATGGTGACGATCTCGCCGATCCGCCGCGCGCCCTCGGTCAACTGCTTCACCTGCGCGTCGGTGGCGCCGGCCTGGGTCACGGCCTCGCCGGCGATGCGGGTCGAGGTCTGTACCTGGCGGCTGATCTCATGCACCGAGGAGGCGAGTTCCTCGGTCGCGGCGGCCACCGTCTGGACGTTCGCGGATGCCTGTTCGGAGGCGGCGGCGACGGTCGCCGCGCGGCTCTGGGTGGCATCGACCGAGGCCACCATGCGCTCGGCCAGGTCGCGCATCTCGACGGAAGCGGAACCCACCGCCTCCACCACGGCGCCCACCGCCTGCTCGAAGCCGTCGGCCAGCGCCTGCATTTCCTTGCGGCGGCGTTCCTCGGCCTGGGCCGCCATCGCGGCTTCCGCCTTGCGCTGGGCCTCGTCGGCCTCGCGCTGGCGGCGCTCCTCGGCGATGCGGGCTTCCTCGTCCATGCGGCGCTTCTCGGCCCGGGCCTCGCTCGCGGCCTGGGCCTGCTCTTCCTTCTGCCGTGCCTCGCGGATGCGGTTCTCCTCCGCCTCCTTCTGCAGGGCCTCGTTCTCGATGCCGTTCTCCTTGAACACCTGGACGGCGCGGGCGATGTCGCCGATCTCGTCGCGGCGCGCGCGCGCCGGGACCTCGACCGACCAGTCGCGATCGGCGAGGCGGCCCATGGCCGCGACCATCGCCTGGATCGGCCGCGTGATGCCGCGGGCGATCGCCCAGGCGGCGATCAGGCCGAGCAGCAGCGCGGCGAGCGCGGTGCCGGCCACGATCAGCTGCATCCGATCGGCCGCGCCGCGGGCGATCTCGACGATCCCGGTCTGCCGGTCGTGGATCCGCTTCCTGGTTTCGTCGATCGCGGCCTTCACGCGGGTGAAGACGGGGACCAGCGTGTCGCGCGACAGGGTATTGCGGTCGACGGTGATCTTGGCGATCTCGGTGACGCCCTTCTCGTAGGCGGTCAGCATGTCCTGCGCGGTCTTGATCTTGGGCGCGACTTCGGCGCTGGTGTACTGCTCGAGCCCGTCGAGGTTGACGCGCACGGTCTCGAAATCGGCGATCACGCGCTTCAGATGCGCCTCGTTGTTGGAGAGCAGCACGCGCGCCAGCACGATGCGGATGCCGGAGAAGGCCTCGGCGACATCGGCGATCGTCGCCATGTTCTGGATGTCGCCGGCGGCCACCAGTTCCTGGCGGAGGCTCTCGAAATGCCGGCGCAGATCGGCGCCGGTGCCGTTGACCACGCTCTCGATCAGCTGGGCGCGGCGGAACAGCATCTCGGCTGTCTTGTCCACCGTCGCCCGCAGGACGGGGGCGTCGGCCACCATCTGTTCGGCCGCCTTGCGGTTTTCCGGGCTGGTGAACTGGGCTTGCGCCTTGGCCACGCTTTCCTGGAAGCGGATCATCTGCGCGTGGAAGGCGTCGAGCGGCCGCTGCTCGGGGTTGGCGACGAAGGTGCGGACGGCGTTCTCCGACTGTGCCAGGGCGAGGTCGGCATCGACCAGCAGGTCGTTCAGCTTGGACTGGACTTCGACGGATGCGGTGTTCTGCGCGCCGTCGCGCAGGCCGAACCACGAGGCGGCGCCGAGGCCGGCGAGCAGCACCAGGACCGCCCCGAAACCGGCATAGAGCCGGAAGCTGATCTTGAGGTCGGCGAAGCGGGCAAGAAGACCGGCCGGGCGCGTGGCCGAGAGGGAAGCAACGGTGGTGTTCATGCCCTGGTTCCTGCAATCCTGCTGATAGCGCTTTCGGCCTAAGCTGCCGGACACAACCTAATGACGAGTAAACCAGACGCGCTTTTGCGCTGAATCGCGCGTTTCGATGAGGAAATTGCCCGAATGAGCGATGTCTACGACTGGATCGTGATCGGGGCGGGTTCGGCCGGGTCGGTGCTGGCGTCGCGCCTGTCGGAAGACCCGGGCCGGAGCGTTCTGCTGCTGGAAGCAGGACGCGACTGGCGCGCGGCCGAAGCGCCGCCCGAGATGCGGAGCGCCAATCCGCTGCGCATCATCGCCGATCCGGCCCTGCAGCAGATCTGGCAGTGGCCCGGGCTGATGTGCCGGCGGACGGCGCGGCAGGAGCCGTCGCTCTACTGGCGGGGGCGGGGACTCGGCGGTTCGTCGATGATGAACGGGCAGATCGCGATTCGCGGCGTCATGGCCGCCTTCGAGGACTGGGCCGAGCAGGGCTGCGAGGGCTGGTCGCCCGACCATGTGATGCCATTCTTCGCCAGGCTGGAAAGCGACCCCGCGGGTGGCGCCTTCCACGGCGCCGCCGGTCCCTTGCCGGTGCATCGCGCGCCGGAGGCGGAATGGGGCCCGGTCGACCGGGCCCTGATCGCCGCCGCGCTCGGCGAAGGCCATCCCTGGAATCCGGACCTCAATGCGCCGGGTTCGACCGGCGTCGCCGTCTATCCGATCAACAGCCGGGACGGTGCGCGCGTCTCGGCCAACGAAGCCTATCTGGAACCGGCGCGGGGCCGGCCGAACCTCCGCATCATCGGCAACGCGCCGGTGGAGCGCATCGTTTTCGAGGGGACGCGGGCGGTGGGCGCCGTCGTCGCCGGGGAAGTGCATCGCGGGGCGGAGATCCTGCTGGCGGCGGGGGCCTGCCACAGCCCGGCGATCCTGATGCGCTCCGGCATCGGCGATCCCGAATGGCTGAAACCGCTCGGCATCGAGGTGGTGGCGGCGAACCGGGCGGTGGGCAGGAACTTCATGGAGCATCCGGCGACGCGCGCCTATATCCGCCTGAAGCCGGAGCGCAGGCCGCGCGACATCGACTTCCGGCACACCAATTCCTGCGTCACCTGGAGTTCGGGCCTGGCGGGCGGCGGTTTCAACGACATGATCTTCATGGGCATGAACCACCGCGGCTTCCATGACGGCGATCCGCAGAAGCCGCTGGCCGGATCGATCGTGGTGGCGCTGTTCAACGTCTTCTCGCGCGGGGAGGTGCGCCTCACCTCCGCCGACCCGGCGGCCGATCCGATCGTGGAAGCGAACATGCTGTCCGACCCCCGCGACCTGATCCGGCTGAGGGAGGGCGTGCGCCGCCTGTTCAGGCTGGCGGCGCATCCCGCCGTCGCCGCGGTGGCCGAACGGGTCGACTTCGCCATGACCGGCCGGCCGCTGGCCGAGTTCGCCGACGCGCCCGACGCGGTGATCGACGAGATCCTGCTGGAACAGGCGGCGGATGCCCAGCACGCGGCGGGCAGTTGCCGCATGTCGGCCTATGAGGATCCGCGCGGCGCGGTCGATCCCGAATGCGCCGTTCGCGGCGTCCGGGGCCTGCGGGTGATCGACGCCTCGGTCATGCCGTCCGACTGCCGCGCCAACACGCATTTCACCACGCTGATGATTGCCGAGAAGATGGCGGCTACACTGAAGGCGAAGCGGAGGTAGGCCATGAGCGCATTGCTGAAGGAAGCATCCACCCGCGGCATCTGGGACGCGACCGCCCTGGCTGCCGACGACAGAGCCTCGCGCTATGTCGACGTGGACGCCCTGTCCTGGAAGCCGACGCCGACACCCGGGATCGACATGAAGATCCTCCTGAAGGACGAGGCGACCGGGCTGATGACGGCGCTGTTCCGCTGGGCGCCGGGCACCGCGCTCGAACTGCACGAGCATGTCGATATCGAGCAGACATACGTGCTGGAGGGCTCGCTGGTCGACGACGAGGGCGAATGCACCAGGGGCAATTTCGTCTGGCGGCCGAAGGGCAGCCGGCATGTCGCCCGCGCGCCCGAGGGCGCGCTGGTGCTCGCCGTCTTCCTGCGGCCGAACATCTTCCTCGAGGGCGGGGCCAAGGGGCGCACCCTCGAATAGCCGCCCCGGCCGGGTGTCTTCTCCGGCCGCGGGCGAGCGAGGGCTGTCGGCAGGGGCGGCGGCGCCCTATATCCGCCCCCATGCCTTCGATCGACGCCACCTGGTTCCTCTCCGTCCTCGCCTTCGCCGTCTCCATGTCGGCGACGCCGGGACCCAACAACGCGATGGTGACCGCCTCGGGCGCGACCTTCGGTTTCATGCGCACCTGGCCGCATATGCTGGGCGTGTCGATCGGCTTCCCGGTGATGCTGGTGGCGCTCGCCTTCGGTGCCGGCGGCCTGCTCACCGCCTATCCGGCGATTCATCTGGTGATGAAGGTACTGGGGGCGGCCTATCTGCTGTGGCTGGCCTGGCGGATCGGCACGGCGGTGCCGGCGGTGGAAGGGACCGGGGAAAGCCGCGGCCGGCCCATGCGGTTCCACGAGGCGGCGCTCTTCCAATGGATCAACCCCAAGGCCTGGATGATCGCGCTGGGCGCCCTCGCCACCTATACCGGAGTGGGGACCGACGCGGTCCTGCTGCAGGTCGCCTGGCTGTCGGCGATCTTCTTCGTCGCGGCCCTGCTCTCGCTCATGCTGTGGACGGCGATCGGCACCGGGGCGGCGCGCCTGCTGGGGACGGCGCGCCGCATCCGGGTCTTCAACATCGTGCTCGCGGTGCTGCTGGTGGCCTCGCTGCTACCGCTGCTTCGGGAAGGCTGAAACCTCAGGCGCGAAGACGCACCCGATCGGCACCGGCCTTGCCGATGATGCCCTGCACACCCTCGAGCGCGCCCGGCTGCAAGGCCATCACCTGGAAGCGCGACTGGTCGACCCAGCCGGGCAGTTCCAGCCCAATGGCACCGGCATTGCGGAAGCCGAAGGGTTCGTAGTAGTCGCGGTCGCCGACCAGGACGCAGATGCGGTGGCCCATCGACCGGGCGAGGCCGAGGGTGTGGCGGATCAGCGCCTTGCCCATGCCCTGGCCCTGCACCGGCGGGTTGACCGTGACCGGGCCGAGCAGGATGGCGGGCCAGGTGCCGGCGATCTCGATCGGCCAGTAGCGGATGCTGGCCTGCATCGCACCGGCGCCGTCCAGCGCGATCCAGGCCAGTTCGGGCAAGTGATCGACGCCGTCGCGGAACATGTAGACGGTCTTGTGGAAGCGATCGGGGCCGAAGGCCTGGGCGGTCATCGCTTCGATGGCCGGGGCATCGTCGGGCCGCTCGGGGATCAGGGTGAAGGCGGGCATGGCTGCTATCCTGACGAAGAGGCCGCTGAGAACGCGACCTCGAAGGCGAATTTGCGCGCCTTCAGGGCGCGCGGATCAGCGGCTACCGGCGCACGGGGTGCGCCGGATCAGTCGTCGTCGCGAGATCCACGGCTTCGTCATGGCGCGTATCTGCCATCGATTTGCGGCGGGTTCAAGGCGGAAGGGGGAGATCGGCTGGCCCCCGGACGCAAGTGTGACCGCCGCGCCACGCCGCTATCCGCCGGCGGGCGGCGGGTCCAGCCGCAGCCGATCCGTCCGGCGGGCGATCAGGAGGGCCAGGCGCGGCGCGATCGCCATCACCAGGACCACCCGCACGGTCTGCAGCGCCATGACGAAGGAAAGGTCGACGCCGCTCGCCGCGGCGATGATCGCCACCGAATCGACACCGCCCGGGCTGGTGGCCAGATAGGCGGTCAGCCGGTCGATGCCGGCGAGATGGGCGAGTGCCAGCGCGATGCCGCCGCAGATCGTGATCTGGACCAGGATGGCGCCGGCGACCCGGGGAAACGCCCGTGCCGCATGCGCCAGGATCGCGCGGGTGAAGCCCAGGCCGACATTCCAGCCGACCAGCGCATAGCTCACCGCCAGGATCCAGGGCGGCAGTTCGATCCGCATCAGGCCCATGCCGTGCAGGACGGCCCCCACCGCCAGCGGCAGAAGCAGCGATCCGGCCGGGATGCGCGACAGCCGCCCGGCATAGGCACCGAAGCCGGCCAGCGCCAGGGTCGCGGCGAGCGGGCCCCAGTCCGGCGGGGGAAACCAGACGATGTCGAGCCCGGTCGCGGCCGACGGACCGGCGACGAGGCGGGCCACGACCGAGGTCGCCGCGGCGACGAACAGCACGCGCAGGTACTGCATGAAGGCGACGAGGCGCATGTCGGCGCCATGGGCGCCCGCCATCAGGGTCATCGCGGTCGCGGCGCCGGGGGAGGAGCCCCAGACCGCGGTCGATCCCGGGAGCACGCGCCAATAGGCGAGAAGCCAGCCGAGCGCGGCGCTGGAGACGATGACCGAGAGGATGATGGCGAGAAACAGGGGCCAGTTGGCTCCCAGCACGCCCAGGATGGAAGGGGTGAAACTGCCCGCGATCATGCAGCCGATGACGCCCTGGGCGCAGAGAAAGGCGAAGCGCGGCACCTCCGGTTTCACGTCGCGTCCGGCGAGCAGGATGCCCGCCGCCATGGGACCGAGAAGCAGCGCCGCCGGCAGTGCCAGCAGTTCCAGCCCGACCACTATCACCGCCGAGAGCAGGATCAGGGCCGCCCAGGAGGCGGGCTGTGATGTCAGGAGGGAACGAAACACGATGGGCGCCTCGGGGCGGGGTCGGGGAGCGGGAAGCACGAGCCGTGCCTTCGCGGCACTATGCCTCGCCCTCAGCGCGGGCGGGGAAGGAAGCGGCTATCCGATCCGCTCAATCCACCGCGGCAATTCGCCGAGACGGCCGAGTTCGCGGTAGCGCGGGTGAGCGGAAGGCGGCGCCGCGGATTCGTGGTCCCAGGTCAGCGCATAGGGAACCAGCGCGGCCCAGCCGCCGGCCGCGAGCGCGGGCAGCACGTCCGAGCGCATGGAATTGCCCGCCATGAGCGATGCTTCCGGCAGGGCGCCGTGGCGGGCGAAGACGCGGGCATAGGTGGCGGGCGTCTTCTCGCTGACGATCTCCACGCCCGAGAAGAAGTCGCCGAGGCCGGAGGCGGCGAGTTTCGATTCCTGATGGAACAGGTCGCCCTTCGTCACCAGGACGAGGCGGGCGCGTCCGCTCAGCGTCTCCAGCGTCTCGCGGACGCCCTCCAGCAGATCGACCGGGTGGCGCATCATCTCGCGGCCGGCCGCCAGGATCTCGGCGGTGACGCCGGCCGGCAGGCGCTCGCCCGCGATCTCGTGCGCGGTCTCCAGCATCGACAGGGTGAAGCCCTTCACGCCGTAGCCGTAGACGGCGAGGTTGCGGCGCTCTATGGCGGCGAGGCGCTGTTCCAGCGCCGTCTCCTCGGCGAAGGGCGCGAGCAGGGTGGCGAAGCGTTCGAAGGTCAGGCGGAAGAAGGTCTCGTTGTGCCAGAGCGTGTCGTCGGCATCGAGACAGACGAGCTCGATCGGCATGCCGAACCTCAGTCGACCCTGGTCCTGGCGATGAAACCCTCGTCGATCTCCACGCCGAGGCCGGGGGCCTCGGGGGCGGCGATGCCGCCATCCACCACCGGAAAGGGATTGCGGGCGAGTTCGTGCTGCATCGCATTGCTGCCGAGCGAGTATTCCAGGATGAAGGCGGCCGGCGAGGCCATGCAGACATGCAGGCCGGCGGCGAACATCACCGCCCCGCCCCACAGATGCGGCGCGAGGCGAACCTGATGCGTGGCGGCGAGGGCGGCGATGCGGGCGGTTTCGGTGATGCCGCCGCAGATCGCGGGATCCGGCTGCAGCACATCCGCCGCCCGCGCCTCCAGCACGTCGCGGAAGTCGAAACGGGTGAACAGGCTTTCGCCGCAGGCGATCGGAATGTCGGTCGCGGCGCGCAGCTCGGCCTGTCCGCGCAGGTCGTCGGCGGAGACCGGCTCTTCGAACCAGGCGAGGTCGCACTCCTCGACCAGGCGGCAGAAGCGCCGCGCGTCGCGCGCATGGAAGGTGCCGTGCGCGTCGGTCATCAGGCCGATGCCGGGCCCGAGGGCGGCGCGGGCCGCGCGCACCCGTTCGGCCGAGGTCTGGACGCTGCCGTCCATCGAGCCGACGCGCATCTTCACGGCGCGGAAGCCGTGATCGGCATAGCCCTTCAACTGCCGCCCGATGCCTTCCGCATCCGCCCAGCCGCCGGAAGCATAGGCCGGCAGCCAGTGGTGCACCCGTCCGCCGAGAAGGCGCCAGACGGGTGCGCCCAGCGACTTGCCGAGGATGTCCCAGAGCGCGATGTCGATGCCGCTCATGGCCGAGATGCTGAGGCCGCGGCGCGACAGGTCGGGGAAGACGTGGCCGCGGGCGAGGGCGAAATGGGCGCGGACGCGGTTGTAGAGTTCCTCCCAGATCAGCGCGGGATCGCGCGGGTCGCGGCCGATGACGAGGGGGGCGACATCCTCGCGGATGACCGAGACCAGCGCCCGGTAGGCGCCGGTGCCGCCGACGGCGCATTTCGCCTCGCCCCAGCCGACCAGCCCGGTATCGGTTTCCACCCGCACGATCGCGGTGTCGAAGGAGGTGTGCCGGCCGAAGTCGCTGACATGCTGGCGGGCTTCCGGGATCGGCGCGTGCAGCCAATGCGCCTCGACCGATCTGATCATCATTGAGCGGTTTCCTCCCCGTGCGCTTCCAAGCCGCCGCCCGGCGCTACCAGGGCAGGTCGGGCATGCGTCCGAAGGCGTCGCGCAATGCCGTCGACCAGCCCTTTCGCACCTCGGCGAAATAGGGATCGGTGTCGTCGATGGTGCGGCGGACCAGCGGCTCGTAGGCGTCCTTGCGCTGCAGCATGAGGTCGAGCGGCAGGCCGACCGAGAGGTTGCTGCGCAGCGTCGAATCCATCGAGATCAGCGCCAGCTTGGCGGCATGCCTGAGGTCGGTCTCGAAATTGAAGGCGCGGTCGAGGATCGGCTTGCCGTACTTGGTCTCGCCGATCTGCAGATAGGGCGTCTCGCGCGTCGCCTCGATGAAATTGCCCTGGGCGTAGACCTGGAACAGCCGATGCGGCTTGCCCGCGATCTGCCCGCCCAGGATGAAGGAGACGTTGAAGCCGAGGCCGGGTTGGGAATCGAGCACCTTGCCATGCGCCTCGTAGACCCGGCGGACGGCGAGGCCGACCAGTTCGGCGGCGTCGAACATGCTGGTCACGTCGCCCATCCGGCGGATGCGCTTGGGCTTGCCCACCTCGAGGCCTTCGTCCAGGAAGTGGATCACCGCCTGGCTGATCGACAGGTTGCCGGCGGAAAGCAGCGTGATCAGCCGTTTCCTGGGCTTCTGCCAGACCGTCATCTTGCGATAGGTGGCGATCTGGTCGACGCCTGCGTTGGTGCGGCTGTCGGACAGCATGACGAGGCCGTCTTTCAACAGCATTCCGATGCAGTAGGTCATCGCGGCGTTACCCTGGGGAAGCGACTCCGTGGCCGGCGGCGGAGCTTGGACGATCGGGGCCGCCGCCCGCAACCGCTATTGCTGTGCCGCCCCTTCGTCGTCCTTCGCCGGGGCGGTGATGGCGGCGATCGAGACCTTGGTGCGGAGCGCGGAGCGCGGCGCCCGCAGGCCGACCACCGCCGCCGCCTCGGTCTGGTCGCGGCCGACCGCGAGGCGCACGTAGGAATCGGTGGGCGAGATGCCGTGCACGGCATCGAAGCCGACCCAGCCCAGCGCCGGGATATTGACCTCCGCCCATTCGTGCAGCGCCGTGCGGCCCTGTGTCGGCAGGTGCAGATAGCCGCTGGCGAAGCGCGCCGGCAGGCCGGCCGCCCGCGCGGCGGCGATGAAGAGGTGCGCGAGATCGTGCGCCGCGCCGCCGCGGGCATCGAGGACCGATCGCGCCGCCGCGACCGGTCCCCCGTCGTCGTCGCGAAGGGAAAAGCCGGCATGGATCGCGCCCATCAGGGCATGCGCGAGGGCGAGGGGTTCGGCCTTCGTCTTCGCCTTCACCGCCCCGGCGAAGCCGGCGATGGCATCGTCGTAGGTGGCGAGGCCGCCGTTTCCGAGCCAATAGACGGCGGGAAGGGGGTCGAGGGCGAAGCCGAAGACGCCCACCTTGTCCTTGGTTTCGATGATGCCGCGGGCATGCACGAAGAAGCTGTCATGCGTCTCGGTGATCGAGACCGACAGCACCCGATTGCCGTAGCCGTCGGTGAAGGCGGCGGCGCGGCCGGGTGTGTCGACCTGCCAGTCGACAACGGTCTGGCCGGCCTCGGCGGTGGGCCACAGGCGGACGTAGTGGATGGAGAAGCGCGCCGGATCCTCGAAGCGGTAGTCCAGGCGATGGTCGATGCGGAGCAGCATGGGCGCCCCTTCAGACGGTCATCAGGTAGTTGCGGCCGATCTCGTCGGAGAGGCCGGCGATGCGCTGGGTGAAGTCGTCCAGGACATAGTGCAGCCCGCGCTTGAACACCTGGTCGATACTGCCGTAGCGCAGCCGCGAGTAGAGCAGTCCGCAGGTGCGGTGGCACTCGTGCCGGCGGCCATGCGCCTCGGCGAGCGAGCCGAGATGCTCGTCCAGCCTTCTGAGGCAATAGTGCAGCGAACGCGGCAGATCCTGGCGCAGGATGAGCAGTTCGGCGACGCGGCGGGGGTTCATTCCTTCCTGGTAGACGCGCTTGTAGGCGCGGACGGCGCTGACACAGGCGAGGAGTTCGGCCCATTCGTAGTAGTCGACCACCTCCGTCACCGGCTCGCCCCCCGGCAGGATGTGGTGGTACTTCACGTCGAGGATGCGCGCGGTGTTGTCGGCCCGCTCGATGAAGATGCCGACGTTGAGGAAATCGAAGGCCTCGTCGCGCAAGAGCGTGGTCCAGATCGAGCCCAGGATCAGGTGCGTCTGCCGCTTCACCCAGTCGAAGAAGGCGCGGAACTCTCCCTCCGGCACGCCCCTGCGGGCGATTTCCGACAGTTCCAGCCAGGTGCCGTTGATGTTCTCCCAGGCCTCGACGGTGAGGTTGTTGCGCTCGGCCCGGGCATTGTGCCGCGCCAGCTTCAGGCAGCCGACGATGCTGGAAGGGTTGTCCTGGTCGAAGCAGAGCGTATGCAGCAGCGCTTCCTCGGGCGTCGGCCCGCGGGCGATGATGGGGGCCGGGTCGATCGAGTAGATGGTGGCGACCGAGCGCCATTCCCCCGCCGTGCCGCCGATCAGCGACATGCGGCTGGAGGCGGCGAGGAGGCGGGCGGTGTTCTCGGCCCGCTCGATATAGCGGCCCATCCAGAACAGGTTGTCGGCGGTGCTGCTCAGCATGATCGGCCTATGCGTCCAGCACCCAGGTGTCCTTGGTCCCGCCGCCCTGGCTGGAATTCACCACCAGGGAGCCTTCCTTGAGCGCCACGCGGGTGAGGCCGCCGGGAACCACGGTCACGTTCTTCCCGCTGAGGACGAAGGGGCGCAGGTCGACATGCCGCGGCGCCACGCCCTTCTCGACGAAGGTGGGGACGGTGGAGAGCGAGAGCGTCGGCTGGGCGATATAGCCCTCGGCGCGGTGCGTCAGGATGCGGCGGAACTCCTCGATCTCCGTCCTGGTGGAGGTCGGTCCCACCAGCATGCCCTTGCCGCCGGATCCGTGCACCTCCTTCACGACGAGTTCGGGCAGGCGGTCGAGCACGTATCCGAGCTGCTCCGGATCGGAGCAGTCATAGGTGGGGACATTGGCGAGGAGCGGCTCCTCGCCGAGATAGAAACGGATCATCTCGGGGACATAGGGGTAGATCGACTTGTCGTCGGCGATGCCGTTGCCGATCGCGTTGACGACATTGACCCGCCGGGCCCGGAGCGCGCCGGCGAGGCCCGGCACGCCCAGCATCGAGGCGGGGTTGAAGGCGAGCGGATCGAGAAAGGGATCGTCGATGCGGCGATAGATCACGTCGACCCGCTGCGGCCCGCGGGGCGTGCGCATGTAGACGCGGTTCTCGTCGACGAAGAGGTCGGAGCCCTGGACCAGTTCGATCCCCATCTCGTCGGCCAGGAACAGGTGTTCGAAATAGGCGCTGTTGTAGGGCCCCGGCGTCAGCACGACGACGGTCGGGTCGCCATCGGTGGAGAAGGATGCTTCCCGGAGCGTCTTCAGGAGGAGGTCGGTATAGGTCTCGACCGGGCGGACCTTGGCGGTGGCGAAGAGGCCGGGGAAGAGGCGCATCATCACCTCCCGGTTCTCCAGCATGTAGGAAACGCCGGAGGGCGTGCGGGCGTTGTCCTCGAGGACGTAGAACTCGTTCTCGTTCACCCGCACGACGTCGATGCCGCAGATATGGGCATGCACGCCGCGCGGCAGGTCCAGGCCCTGGGCCAGGGCCACGAACTGCTCGTTCTCGACCACCCGGGCTTCGGGAATCTTGCCGGCCCGGCAGATCTCGCGGCCGTGATAGGCATCCGCCAGGAAGGCGTTCAGCGCCTTCGCCCGCTGGATCAGCCCGCGCGAGAGCTGTTCCCATTCGCCGGCGCCGATCACCCGGGGAACGAGGTCGAAGGGGATGGTGGTTTCCACTTCCGCATCGGTGCCATAGGCGCGGAAGGTGATGCCGAGCCGCTTGAACAGCACGTCCGCCTCGCCGCGCTTGCGGGCAAGGGTCTGCGGATCGAGGGAATTCAGCCAGCGCGCGACGGCCTTGTACTCGGCCCGGCACTTGCCGTCGGTCCCGTTCATCTCGTCGAAGATCGCCCCCCGCAGCATGCGCGAACCCGTCCCGGTCGTGGTTGTCCGGCATTTTGGCGGCAAGCGCGCGTTTCTGCTCGCTCTTTATTTCGCCCATATCTGCCTTATTCTTGAGCAGAGGGCGGGGTGGTTCGTTGCACCAAATGTCCGGTAATCTTTCGTATTCGAGTCGCAGCGCATGATCGGCCTTGATGAAGATCGCTGACCCCGTCGGACCCTCCCGTGTCACTCCGGCCACGCGCGGCGCGCCAAGCGCGGGCGCGAGCACGCCCGCCGTCTCCGCGGGCCGGGCGGATTCGGCCGCCGTGCTGGGTATTCCGGCGGCGGAACTGACGCCGCGCGTGCAGGGCGCCATCGCCACGCTGGTGGGCGAATTGCAGGGCCTGCGTTCGCAACTCGACCGGATGCAGCAGCGGGTGGCCGATCTCGAGCGCCTGGCCGACCGCGATACCTTGACCCCGCTGGTCAATCGCCGGGCCTTCATGCGCGAGCTGGAACGCACCAGCGCCCATGTTGCACGGCATGGCAGTACGGCCGCGCTGGCGCTGATCGACCTCGATGGTCTGAAGGCGATCAACGACGTCCATGGCCATGCCGCGGGCGATGCCGCCATCCTGCGGGTGGGAGAGGTTCTGACCGCCCAGACCCGGCGTACCGATCTGGTCGGGCGCCTGGGCGGCGACGAATTCGTCATCCTCTTCGTGCAGTCCGATGCGGAGCAGGCGCGGGCCAAGGTGCTGGACATGCGCGCCGCGCTGGCGCGCCAGCCGCTCAGGGTGGACAAGGCGACGCTGCCGCTGGAGTTTTCCTTCGGGGTGCAGCCGGTTCTGCCCGATACGCCGGCAGAGGTGCTGCTGGAAGGGGCCGATCAGGCGATGTATCGCGACAAGCAGGCGCGCCGGCAGAAGGCGCTGGCGGCGACCGGCTGAAACCTCCCGCCGGACAGCCGGGCGGAAGGGGAAACGGAGCGTCAGGCGATGATGTCGGGCAGCAACAGGCTTTCCAGCTGCAGGATCTGGTCCTTCAGCTGAAGCTTCCGCTTCTTCAGGCGCTGAAGCTGCAGATGATTGTAGGTCAAGGACTGGGTCAGCGAGCCGATGGCATCGTCCAGATCGCGGTGTTCCTCGCGCAGTTCGACCAATCGGCCCCGTATCTCTTCCGGATTGAAGTCAGGCGGTTCGATCATTCGTCACATGCAATATTGTCGGCGACCCGCGAGGGATGGAGAAGGCTAGCATTGCCGAATGTCGAAAGGTAGCGAATCACCGGCCTTCCGCCGGCTCTGGCGCTTCGTTCTGGCGGTGTACGGCGCGCCCGGCGCCAAGGAGGCGTGCCTCCGGCTGCAGGACGGGCAGGGTCTCGACGTCACGCTGCTGCTCTATCTCGCCTTTGCGCGGCCGCGTTCCGATGCGGCCATCCGGCGGGCGGATCGCGCGACCCGCCGGTGGCGGGAGACGGTGATCCTGCCGATCCGGCGCGCGCGGCGAGGTGCCGGCGAGCAGCCGGACCTGCGGAAGATGCTGCTCAGGGCCGAGCTGCGGGCCGAACGCGAGGCGGTCAGGCGGCTCTCCCTGCTGCCGATCGCGCGGACGCCGGCGGAAGCGGAAGCCTGCCTCACGCGCTACGCCGCGCTCTTCGCCAGCCGCCCGCTCGGCCGGGCCGGCCGGGCCGCTATCGCTTCGATCGCCGCCGCGGCGTCCCGGCCGCCGGCGTCTCCTCGCCCCAGCGGCGCACCAGCCCGGCGTCCAGGTTGAACAGGTCGAGCACCCTGCCGACCGAGTGATCGACGAGTTCCTCGACGCTCCGGGGCCTCGCATAGAAGCCCGGAACCGGCGGGGCGATGATGGCGCCCATCTCGGTCGCCGCGGCCATCGAGCGGATATGGCCGGCATGCAGCGGCGTCTCGCGGAGCATGAGCACCAGCCGGCGGCGTTCCTTCAGCACCACGTCGGCGGCGCGGGTGAGGAGGTTCGAGGTGACCCCGGTCGCGATTTCGGCCAGCGTCTTGACCGAGCAAGGCGCGACGATCATGCCGAGGGTGCGGAACGACCCGGAGGCGATCGAGGCGCCGATATTGCCGATCGGGTGGCACACGTCGGCCAGCGCCCTTACGTCCTCGGCCTTCCGGTCCGTCTCCAGGGACAGCGTGAGTTCGGCGGCCTTGCTCATGACGAGATGGCTTTCGATGCCGAGACCCTTCAGCGCCTCGAGCAGCCGGATGCCGTAGACGATCCCCGAGGCGCCCGTAATCCCGACGATCAACCTGTTGATTTCGGTCATCTTTCTTGTTCCGGCATCGGTTCGGCTGGCGGCCTGGGTCGAGAGTGGCTAGAATACACCCGCTGTTAGGAAACCCATGCGGAATATCGATATCGCATCAATAGCCAATAGGGAGACCAACGCATGAGCTTCGGTTCGCATCTCGACCAGCTTTCGAACAAGCACGCGGTTCTCGAGCAGGCGATCCATGAAGAGATCAACCGCCCGCATCCCGACGATGCGCGGGTGATCCAGCTCAAGAAGGAGAAGCTTCGAATCAAGGACGAGATGGTCCGCCTGAACGGCGAAGCCACCCACTAAGCGCGTTCGCGGCACCGGCGCCCTCCGGCGCCGGCGTTGCATCCCACCATACGCTGGGTTATCCAGTCGGCCCCGCCGAGGGCGAGGCCGGCTTTGGCATTTGCCCTCACCGCCATCCGCATGCCCGACCGAGGAACGCCATGAAGCTCACCCGCAAGGTGAAAGAGATTCTGTCCTGGTACGAGTCCGACTGCCCCGGCACCAAGGCCAACCTGGCCCGCATCATGATGACCGGCCGCCTGGGCGGCACCGGCAAGATGATCATCCTCCCCGTCGACCAGGGCTTCGAGCACGGCCCGGCGCGATCCTTCGCCAAGAACCCGGCCGCCTACGACCCGCGCTATCACTTCGAGATGGCGATCGATGCCGGGCTGAACGCCTATGCGTCGGTCCTCGGCATGCTGGAAGCCGGTGCCGATACCTTCGCCGGCCAGGTGCCGCTGATCCTTAAGATGAATTCCTCGAACTCGCTCGCCTCCAGCAAGGAAGCGCCCGACCAGGCGATCACCGCCTCGATCGCGGATGCGCTGCGGCTGGGCTGCTCGGCGGTCGGCTTCACCATGTATCCGGGCTCGGACGCCCAGTTCGACATGATGGAGGAGATCCGCGAGCTCGCCGAAGAGGCGAAGTCGGTCGGCCTCGCCGTCGTCGTCTGGTCCTATCCGCGCGGCGGCGTCTTGACCAAGGAAGGCGAGACGGCGATGGACATCGCCGGCTATGCCGCCCATATGGCGGCCCTGATCGGCGCCCATATCATCAAGGTGAAGCTGCCGGGCGCGAACCTCGAGCAGGGCGAGGCGAAGAAGGTCTACGAGGCGGAGAAGATCGACGTCTCGAGCATGGCCAAGCGCGTCGAGCACGTGATGCAATGCGCCTTCGGCGGCCGGCGCATCGTGGTCTTCTCGGGCGGCGCGGCCAAGGGCGAGGATTCGGTCTATGACGATGCCCGCGCCATCCGCGACGGCGGCGGCCACGGCTCGATCATCGGCCGCAACACCTTCCAGCGCCCGCGCGAGCAGGCCCTCGCCATGCTCGACACGCTGGTGAAGATCTACAAGGGCCAGGAATAAGCTGAACACGTCGGATCGCTGCCGCCTCTATCTGGTGACGCCGCCGGCCTTCGAGCCGGCGGTGTTCGCTGAAGACCTGAAGGCGGCCCTCGATGCAGGGGACGTCGGCGCGCTGCAGCTGCGGCTGAAAAACATGCCCGACGATGCCGTGCGGCGCGCCTATGCGGCGCTGGCGCCGGTGGCGCATGCCCGCGGCGTCGCGCTGATCGTGAACGACCGGCCCGATCTCGCCGCCGAACTGGGCGCCGACGGCGTGCATGTCGGCCAGGAGGATGCGGACTACGCCACCGCGCGGCGCCTCGTCGGTGCGAATGCCACCGTCGGCGTGACCTGCCATGATTCCCGCCATCTCGCCATGGAAGCGGCCGAGCGCGGCGCCGACTATGTCGCCTTCGGTGCCTTCTTCCCGACCGCGACCAAGGAGGCGAAGACCGCCGCCGGCATCGACCTGCTCGAATGGTGGAGCGATATCTTCGAGATCCCCTCCGTCGCCATCGGCGGCATCACGGTCGACAACTGCGGCCCCCTGGTGCGGGCCGGGGCCGATTTCCTCGCCGTGGTCGGCGGGGTCTGGTCGTATCAGAAGGGCCCCGCCGCGGCGGTGAAGGCCTTCAACGCCGAGATTGAACGGGCGCGGGTCCGCTGATAGCGTCCGCGCCCCTTACTGGTCCCCAGCACTGGCCTGAGCCACGGTTCTGGCCTGAACCCCCGACAATGGATGGTATGCGATGGCGTTCCGCTCGGCGCTGATCAATGTCATGGTCATGGCCGCGCGCAAGGCGGCGCGTTCGCTCGCCCGCGATTTCGGCGAGGTCGAACAGCTGCAGGTCTCGCGCAAGGGACCGGCCGACTTCGTGTCCATGGCCGACCTGAAGGCCGAGAAGGTGCTGGTGACCGAACTCCGCAAGGCGAGGCCCGACTGGGGCTTCCGGCTGGAGGAGGGCGGCGTGATCGAGGGCCGCGATCCCGAGCACCGCTGGGTCATCGATCCCCTCGACGGCACCACCAACTTCCTGCATGGGCTGCCGCATTTCGCCATTTCGCTGGGCGTCGAAAAGGCGGGCGTGCCGATCGCCGGCCTGATCCTCGACCCGGTGAAGAACGAGATGTTCCTGGCCGAGAAGGGGCAGGGCGCCTTCCTCGACGAACGGCGCCTGCGCGTTTCCGGCCGGTCGCGGCTGAACGAGGCCGTGATCGCGACGGGATTGCCCTTCCACGGCAGGGACGGGCACGAGCGCGCGCTGCGGGAAGTGGGCAAGGTGGCGCCGGAGGTGGCCGGCATCCGCCGGTTCGGCGCCGCGGCGCTCGACCTCGCCTACGTCGCCGCCGGCCGCTTCGACGGCTTCTGGGAGTGGGATCTCAACCCCTGGGACGTCTGTGCCGGCATCATCCTGGTCCAGGAGGCGGGCGGCGTGGTGAGTGCGCTGAAGCCCGGCGGCGATGCGCTGTCCGGCGGATCGATTCTCGCGACGAACGGCGGGTTGCACAATCCGCTCAAGACGTTGCTGGCCGGCGCGTGATATAAAGACGGTGTCGGGGAAGCTTCGAAGGGATCACCGAACGGCCATGTCGCGTCTTGCGCTCGCCGCCCTGCTGCTCACATCAACCGCGGCCTGGAATGCCCTGGCGCAGGCCCCCTTGGTCGTGGGCGGCTCGGGGCGTTCCTCGGTTGAAGTGAATCTCGACGTGCTCGATTCCATCGGCTCCGATCCGGGCGTGATGATCGGCCAGCCCTATGGTTCGCGCTACGGCCGGCCGCAACTGCCGGGGGAGACCGCGCCGGGCCAGCGGCCGATCGTGCTGAAACCGCCGCGCCTGGACGGCAGCCCCGGCTCCGCCTTCGCCTCGACCGGCGCGAGCGAGCGCCGGGTGGTCCGAGATCCGCCTCCGGCGCCCGAGCCGAAGCCGGCGCCCGAGACCGCCGCGCCCGCTCCCGCGGCGGCGAGTGCCCCGGTCGCCGCCGCGCCGCCGCCGCCCTCGCCGGCGCCGGCCGCACCCCCGCCGACCGCGCCCGCCCCGCCGCCGCCGCCGGCGGTTTCCGCAGCGCCGCCGCCGCCCGCGCCGCCGCCGCCTCCGCCCAGTCCGGAACCCAGGGCGGCGACGCCCGCCCCCGCGCCGCCGGCGCCGGTTCCCGCCCCGCCGCCTCCCGCTCCGCCGCCACCCGTGGCCTCGGCTCCCCCACCCGCGGCCCCGGCTCCCGTGGCCTCACCGCCTGTCGAGACCGCGGCATCGGCCGTTACCGCGGGTCTGCCGGCGATCGCGGGCGCGCCGGCACCGGCAGCCGAGAGCGCGCCGGCCCCCGCCGCGGAACCTTCGCCTGCACCCGCCGCCGAAACGCCGCCCGCTCCCCCCCCGAGCCGGCTGATGGCGGGCGGAGCCTTCGGCGGGGGCGCGCCGCCGGTGCCCGCTGCCGCGCCGGCCCCGCCACCTCCGCCTCCCCCGGCGCCGCCAGCGGCCAGTTCGGGCGGCGGCCGGCTGATCGCCGGTGGCGCCTTCGGCGCGGGTGCTCGGCCGCTGCCACCGGGTCAGGCGCCGATCACCAGCCCCGCGCCGCCGCGGTCGGCCGTGGCGGTGGCACCGCCCGATTCGCGCGAGATTCCGCCCGTCGCCCCGCCGCGCCCCGCCGCGGCGCAGAGCGCCGCCGCCCTGCCGCCGGCAGCAGCCGTCGAAGGGCAGATGATCCTGCGGGTGCCCTTCACCGCGGGTGCGGAAGCACTGACACCGGAAGCGCAGGCGCGGCTCACCGAACTCGCGCGCCGGCTGGCCGGCAGCGAGGAGCGGATCAACGTCAAGGGCTATGCCAGCGGCGCCGATGACGGCATGGCGGCCCGGCGGATGGCGCTCACGCGCGCGCTGGCGGTCCGGCGCTTCCTCGGCGACAAGGACGTCTCCGTCGCGCGCATCAACGTCAATGCGGTAGGGCTGCCCACCGATGGCGGGCCGGCCGACCGCGTCGATATCCAGTCGCTCGGCCGTTGAGAGGGTTCCCCGCCCTCGTTCCGCCACGAAATTGAAGGATGCAGCAGGGATGACTGCGCCGCGCGCCTATCTCATCCGGATGTCCCTGTTCCTGGCCGTCGTCGCCATCGGGGCAGCCTTTTTCGCCGCCAGCCTGCTGACGGCCTTCCTGATCAATCCGCTGATCAACGGGATGATCCTCGGCGTCTTCCTGCTCGGCATCGGCTACATCTACATGCAGGTGATCAAGCTGGGTCCCGCCGTGACCTGGCTCGAACAGTTCCGCCGGGCCGGCGCGGGACAGGCCGTTCCGGTCGAGCCGCCGCCGACGCTGCTGGCGCCGCTCGCGGCGCTCAGCAGCATCAACGAGCGCGGCGGGCGGCTCAGCCTGTCGACGCTCTCGACCAGGGCGCTCCTCGACTCGGTGGGGTCGCGCCTCGACGAATCGCGCGATACCGCGCGCTATGTCATCGGCCTCCTGGTCTTTCTCGGCCTGCTCGGCACCTTCTGGGGCCTCCTGGAGACGGTCTCCTCGGTGGGGGACGCCATCCGCGCGCTGTCGCCGGCGGGCGGTGATTTCGCCAAGCTGTTCGACGACCTGAAGCGGGGGCTGGAGCGCCCGCTCGGCGGCATGGGCACGGCCTTCGCCTCCTCGCTCTTCGGTCTCGCCGGCTCGCTGGTGCTGGGGTTCCTCGACCTGCAGGCGAACCGGGCCCAGAACCGCTTCTACAACGATCTCGAGGAATGGCTGGCCGGCATCACGCGCTTTTCGAGCGGCGTCTCGGGCGTGGATGCTGATGCCTCGGTGCCGGCCTATGTCCGCGCGCTGCTGGAGCAGACCGCCGACAGCCTGGAGGGTCTGCAGCGCACCATCGCCCGTACCGAAGAGGGACGCGGCAGCATGCATACCGCGCTGCACGACCTGGCCGGGCGGCTGGCGGGACTGACCGACCAGATGCGCATGGGACAGGACCTGATGGTCAAGCTCGCCGAGCACCAGATGGAAATGCGCCCGATCCTGGCCAAGCTCGCGCAAGGGTCGGAAAGCGGCCTCGACGCCGCCAGCCGGGCGCATCTGCGCAACCTCGAGGTCCATGTCGGACGGCTGTTGAGCGAGCTGTCGGAAGGACGCAACCACGTCGTCTCGGAGATCCGCAGCGAGATAAAGCTGCTCGCCCGCACGATCGCGGCGATCGCCGAAGACGACCAGCGGCGGTAGGGCGCGACGCATGGCACGCGGGCGTTCCGTCCGGCCGGCGAACGAGGCCTGGCCCGGCTATGTCGACGTGCTGTCGACCCTGCTGCTGGTCATCGTCTTCCTGCTGGTGGTCTTCGCCATTGCCCAGTTCGTGCTGGGGCAGGTTCTCTCGGGCCGCGACGAGGCGCTGTCGCGGCTGAACCTGCAGGTGGCGGAACTGGCGGAACTGCTGGCGCTGGAGAAGCGCACCACGGTCGAGCTGCGCACCAATCTGGCCGAACTCTCGGCCACGCTGCAGGGCACCACCTCGGCGCGCGACGAACTCGCGCTCGGGATCGAGGCGATGACCCGGCGGGCCGAGGGTGCCGAGACGGAAACGCGCCGCACCGAGGGCGAACTCAAGGTTCAGCTCGCCGAAGTCGAACGGCTTAAGCGCGACATCGAGGCGCTGCGCAAGGTCAGGGCGGAACTCGAGGCCAAGGTCGGCGAGGCCGACCGGCTGCGCGACCGCTCGAAGGAACTGGAAGCGAGGCTCGCCGAGGCCGAGGAGAAGACCAGCCTGTCCCAGAAGGAGATCGAGGCGCGCGAGCTCCGCCTGTCGGAACTGCAGGCGCTCTATCTCGGCAAGCAGGACGAGGTGGAGGACGGAAAGCGGCTGACGGCGGAGGCGCAGGCTCAAGTCGCGGTGCTGAACCAGCAGATCCTGGCGCTGCGCCAGCAGCTGGCCAGGCTCGAGCAAGCCCTGCAGGTCTCCGAGACGAAGGACAAGGAATCCCAGGCGCAGATCGCCGACCTCGGCCGCAGGCTCAACCTCGCACTGGCGCAGAAAGTGGAGGAACTGGCGCGGTATCGTTCGGAATTCTTCGGCAAGCTGCGCGAGATCCTGGGCGACCGGCGTGACATCAACGTCGTCGGCGACCGCTTCGTGTTCCAGTCCGAAGTGCTGTTCGATCAGGGCTCGGCGGAACTGGCCGCGCCCGCCCGGGAGGAACTGCGCAAGCTGTCGCGCGCGCTGCTGGAGCTGGCGCCGCGCATTCCGAAGGAGCTGCCGTGGATCCTGAGGGTCGACGGGCATACCGACAGCCAGCCGATCCGAACCGCGCAATTCCCCTCCAACTGGGAGCTTTCGGTGGCCCGCGCGCTTGCGGTGACCAAGTTCCTGGTATCCGAGGGCGTGCCGGCCAACCGGCTGGTCGCCGCCGGCTTCGGCGAGTACCAACCCATCGACGCGCGCGGCGACGAGGTGTCCCACCGCCGCAACCGCCGGATCGAGCTGCGGCTCACCGACCGCTGAAGCGCTCGCTCAGCCGACGAGGCCGCCGACCTGCTGGACCAGGAGATTGGTGAGTTCGCAGACCGCGGTCAGGGCGGCGGCGATCCCGGCGCTCGTCTGCAGCGCCGTGCGCAGGATGAACCACGCATAGTACAGGCTCGCGAAGTAGCAGAGGTAGTAGAGGATCACGCCGAAGCCGCCGATGACCCCCGAAGCGGCGATGACGATGACCACCAGCAGGGCCGCATTGACCAGGACCGAGCCCCAGTTGCTGGCGATCACCGCGGGGGCATAGCCCTGGCCGAGGCCGAGAGCCCGGGTCGCCAGTGCCAGTACGGTCGGAAGGGTCAGCCAGTAGACCGGATAAAAGGCGAGCTTCGCCGGCCAGGAACCGCTCTCCTCCGGCAGCAGCACCGCCGCCAGCGCGATCATGGCGAGATAGGCCGGCAACACCAGGACGGCGGCGAAGAACGAACGGAAGAAACCTTCGGCCGACAGGTTGAACCAGCGCATCCCGTCGGGGTCGAGATGGGCGAGACGCCAGGCGCCGTAGAGGGAAGAGCCGACCTCGCGGACCGAGATCATGCGCTCGCGAACCACCGCTCGATGACGCGGCGGTAGATGGCGGTGAGCAGCGCCACGTCCTCGACGCGCACCTTCTCGTCCACCTTGTGCATGGTCTGGCCGACCATGCCGAGCTCGATCACCGGGCAGTGGTTCTTGATGAAGCGCGCATCCGACGTGCCGCCGGTGGTGGAGAGTTCGGGTTCGATCCCGACCGCTTCGCGCACGGCCGCGACCACCGCGTCGGACAAGGCGCCGCGGGCGGTCAGGAAGGGTTCCGAGCCCTGCTCGACCTCCAGCTCGTGCGCGCCGGCATGCTCGGCGCAGACCTGGCGCATCCAGCTTTCGAGCTGCGCCCCGGTATGGGTGGTGTTGAAGCGGATGTTGAACGTGGCCTTGGCCCTGGCGGGGATGACGTTGGTCGCCGGATTGCCGACGTCGATGGTGGTGACTTCGAGGTTGGAAGCCTGGAAATCGGCTGTGCCCTCGTCGAGCTTCCTGCGCTGCAGGGCGTCGAGCACCGGCACCAGCCGGCGGATCGGGTTGTCGGCCAGGTGCGGATAGGCGATGTGCCCTTGCGCGCCCAGGATGGTGAGGCGGCCGGTGATCGAGCCGCGGCGGCCGATCTTCGCCATGTCGCCGACCGCCTTGGTCGCGGTGGGTTCTCCGACGATGCAGGCGTCGATCTTCTCGCGGTTCTCCTCCATCCAGCGCAGCACCTTGGCGGTGCCGTTGATCGCCGGGCCTTCCTCGTCGCCGGTGATCAGGAAGCTGAGCGAACCGCGGAACTTGCCCGCTTCCTTGCCTTCCAGCCAATCGGCCGCCGCCGAGGCGAAGCAGGCGATGGCGGCCTTCATGTCGGCCGCGCCCCGGCCGATCAGCCAGCCCTGGTCGACCACCGCCTCGAAGGGCTCGACCGTCCAGGCCGCCCGGTCGCCCACCGGCACCACGTCGGTATGGCCGGCGAAGCAGAGGTTGGGGCCGCTATCGCCGATGCGGGCGTAGAGGTTGTCGATCGCCGGCGTGCCGGCCTGTTCGAATTTCAGGCGGTGGCAGCGAAAGCCCAGGCCCTCCAAGGCCTTCTGCAGCACGTCGAGCGCGCCCGCATCCTCGGGCGTGACGCTGGGCCGGCGCATCAGGTCGCGGGCCAGCGCCAGCGGGTCGAGCTGCGGCATGCCGGTCAGTCGCGGAGCAGGTCGTTGATCGCGGTCTTGGACCGGGTCTGCGCGTCGACGATCTTCACGATCACCGCGCAGGATAGGCTGGGGCCGGGGCTGCCGTCTTTCAACGGCTTGCCCGGGCGATTGCCGGGCACGACCACCGAATAGGCAGGGACGCGGCCGAAATGCGTCTCGCCCGTTTCGCGGTTGATGATCGGCGTGGTGGCCGAGATGAAGGTGCCCATGGCGATGACCGCGCCCTGCTCGACGATGACGCCTTCCACCACTTCCGACCGGGCGCCGATGAAGCAGTCGTCCTCGACGATCACCGGATTGGCCTGCAAGGGCTCCAGCACCCCGCCGATTCCGACGCCGCCGGACAGGTGACAGTTGGCGCCGATCTGCGCGCAGGAGCCGACGGTGGCCCAGGTATCGACCATGGTGCGCGGGCCGACATAGGCGCCGACATTGACGAAGCTCGGCATCAGCACGACGTCGGGGGCGACGAAGGCGCTGCGGCGGACGACGGCGCCGGGAACGGCGCGGAAACCGGCCTTCCTGAACCGTTCGGCGGTCCAGCCGGCGAACTTGGAGGGCACCTTGTCCCACCAGTTGGTGTCGGTTCCCGGGCCGCCGGGGATCAGGTCGTTGTCATAGAGGCGGAAGGAGAGGAGCACGGCCTTCTTCAGCCACTGGTGCACGGTCCAGTCGTTGGCGAGGCGTTCGGCCACCCGCAGGCTGCCGTCGTCGAGGCCGGCGAGCGCGGTCTCCACGGCATCGCGAACCTCTCCCCTGGTGGCGGGCGAAATCTCGGTGCGGCGTTCCCAGGCGGCGTCGATCGCCGCTGCCAGACTGGCCTTGTCCATCTGTGGTCCCCTGAGCGAAGAGGGGCGGAAGATACCGGGGGGGAGGGGGGTGTCAACCGAGCATGCTCGGCTCAATCCGCCCCGGCGATCTCGATCAGCCATGCCTCGAGGTCCTCGGCCACGTGCAGCACGTGATCGGTGGCGATGCCGTCGCGGTTGCCGTCGGGTGCCGGGACCCAGACGGTGCCCATCCCCATGGCATGCGCGGGCAGCAGATTGCGCACCATGTCCTCGACCATCACCGCCCGCCGCGGCTCGATCCGGAATCGCCGGCACAGCCAGTCGTAGGGTTCCGGATCCGGTTTCGGGCGGTAGTCGGAGGCGACGATGTCGAAGATCCCGTCGAAATGGGACGCGATGCCCCGGGCCTTGAGCACCCGCTCGGCATGCCCGACCGAACCGTTGGTGAAGATGACCTTGCGTCCCGGCAGGCGCCCGAGGGCCCTGTCGAGGGGAAGGGAGTGCGGCACCACGCCTAGATCGATGTCGTGAACGTAGTCCATGAAATGCAGGGGATCGACGCGATGCTCGTTCATCAGCCCGCGCAGCGTGGTGCCATGCTCGCGCCAGTAGCGCTTCTGCAGGGCCTTGGCGGCGAGGGGATCGAGATCGAGCAGGGTCTGGATGAACTGGCCCATGCGCCGGTCGACCTGGGCGAACAGGTTGCAGGACGCCGGGTAGAGCGTGTTGTCGAGGTCGAAGATCCAGGTTTCGACGCTTTCGGGAGTGATCGGCATGGACCTCTGTGGGGTTTTGTCGGGAAATTGCGAGGATTACCGGTTGTTAAGCCTGGCCGGGGAGAATGCGATATGGCGCATCCGGCCCCCGAACAGGTTACCGAGCAATCGATGCCGACGTCCCGCCAGGAGGCGAGCGTCCTCCGGGCGGAGCGCGACCGATTCCTCGGCCTTGCCTTTGCTGCCGCGGATCTCCTGATCGAAGCGGATGCCGGAGGTATTGTAGGCTTTGCCTCCGGTGCCGCCAGCACGCTGCTCGGCAGCCCCTCGAATGCGCTGCCGGGGGCCTGCCTGTTCGATCTGCTGGTGCCCGACCAGGTACCTGCCCTGCGCCGGCTGTTCCAGGCGGCGGCTTCCGGCCTCCGCCCGCAGCCGACCGTCTTCCATTTCCTCGAGGGGACGCGGCCGCTGATCGTCTCGGTCGGGATGCTGCCGGACCAGCCCGGACGGCTGTTCGTCACGCTGCGCGCGCCCACCCCCGCCCGCGACGGGGACGGCACGCGCCTGCTCGATGCCCGCGGCTTCGCTCGCGCCGCCGAGGCCGCATTGCGCCAGCGCAAGGTCGAGGGACGGCATGTGCGCCTCAGCGTCATCGAGGCCGGCGGCTTCGGCGCCCTGGAGGGACGGCTCGGCCGCGCCGTCTCCAGCGAGTTGACCAGCGAGATCGGCGGCATCCTGTCGGAGCGTTCCATCGACGGCGGCCTGGCGGGCCGTCTCGCCGGCGACCGCTTCGGCATCCTGCACGAGGGCGCGGTCGACCTGGACGGGGTGCGGCGCGAGATGGACGCGGTGTTGCGCCGGAGCGACCCGGAAGGGGCGATGGTCAGCATCTCCGCCGCCACGCTCGACGTCCTCGGCGAAGGGGGCGAGGGCGAGGCCGGGGTGATCGCGCTGCGCTATGCGATCAACGTGGTCAGTTCGACACGGCAGGCGCTGTCGCTCGCCGACCTCTCCGAGCGCTCGCAGGGCCTGCTGCGCGGCGCCATGGACCGGATCCTGGAACTCAAGACCATCATCGCCGCCAGCCGGTTCGATGTCGCCTTCCAGCCGATCGTCGATCTCGGCACCCGGCACGTGCACCACCACGAGGCGCTGCTGCGTTTTTCCGACGGCATCGGTCCCTACGAGCGGATCGCCTTCGCCGAGACCACCGGCCTGATCTCCGATCTCGACCTCGCGGTGGTGCATCGGGTGCTGGCGCGCACGGCCCAGGCGAAGCTGCGCGGGCGCGCCGGGATGGTCAGCATCAACCTGTCGGGCCGGTCGATCGAGCAGCCGCGGTTCCTCGAGGCGCTGCACAAGCTGATCGCGTCATACGGATTCCTGCAGGGGCTGGTGATGTTCGAGATCACCGAATCCTCGCAGATCACCGATCTCGACGCCGCCGCCCGCGCCATCGCCACGCTGCGCGCCGCCGGCTGCCCGGTCTGCCTGGACGATTTCGGTGCCGGCGCCAGCGCCTTCCACTACCTGCGCGCGCTTCCGGTGGACTACGTGAAGATCGACGGCGCCTATGTGCGTGAGGTGCTGAAGGCCCCGCGCGACCAGCTCTTCCTCGCCGCGATGGCGCGGCTCTGCACCGACCTCGGTGTCGCCACGATCGGAGAAATGGTCGAGGACGAGCGCACGGCCCGCTTCCTCGGCGACCTCGGCGTCCGCTACGGACAGGGATTCCTGTTCGGCCGGCCCGCCCCGAGCATGCCATGAGCGCGCTCGCCGTCCTGGCCGATCCGCCGCCCTGGCCGATCGGGCTCGAAGACCTGCCGATGCCCGCCCTCCGCCTCGCCCAGGGGGTGCTCGCGGAGGCCAATGCCCTCGCGAAGCCGGTGGCGGCGGTCCTGGCCGGTGATACGCAGTCGCTGGCCCGGTTGGCCGAACCGAGCACGACGGGCACGATCGTGAAGATCCCGACCGTGCACGGGGCGCTGGTCTTCAAGGCCTTCTCGCAGGCCGTCGCCGGGGGCACGCTGGTATTGCTGCACGACGTGACGGTCGAGCGCGACCTGATCAACGCGATGGCGGATTCACGCTCGCGCTTCACCGATTTCGTGCGCTGCTCCGCCGATTTCGCCTGGGAGACGGATGGCGACGGCCGCTTTGCCTATGTCTCTCCCAAAGGCGCGCTGGGCATGGCGGCGCGCGAGATCGTCGGGCGGCCGGCGGTGGATTTCGTGCATGGCGGAGCGGCTGAGACGCAAACGCCATTCGAGGCCCGCACCGCCTGCGAGCGCGAGGCGGTCGAACTGCTCACGGGCGAGGGCTGGGGCATGTTCGAGGTGTCCGCGGTGCCGCGCTATGACGAAACCGGGATCTGGCGCGGCGCGCGTGGCGTCTGCCGCGACGTCACCGAGGCGAGGCGCCAGCAGGCGGCCCTGAGCGCGGCCCAGGCCCGCCTGGCCGAGATGGCGCGCAGCGACAGCCTGACCGGCCTCCTGAACCGCGGCGCCTTCGTCGAGGCGCTGGCCGAGCGGCTGGGGGGAGCGCGGGCGGGCGAGCAGGGCGGCGCCTTGTTCTACATCGACCTGAACCGCTTCAAGCTGGTGAACGACACCTACGGCCATGCGGCCGGCGACGACATCCTGCGCCGCACGGCCGAGCTGCTGCGCGGCGCGGTGCGCGCCAGCGACCTGGTGGCCCGGGTCGGTGGCGACGAGTTCGTCGTGTGGCTGAACCAGATGCCGCCGGACGAGGCGGTCCGGAAGGCCACGGCGCTGGCGGCGGCGATCGGCAGGGCGGCGGACGAATATCCGGCGGTGCGGGGGCTGTTCGGTGCCTCGATCGGCTGTGCCTTCTCGAGCGAGGGGGACGATCCGGAAGGGCTGATGGCGGCGGCGGACGGCGCGATGTACGGCACGAAGAAGGCGGGGCGCGAAGCGTGATGCTGGGGAAACTGATCCGGGGGGTGTTCGGCGGCCGCCCGCAGGACTACGAGGCGCAGAAGGCCGCGATCGAGGCGGGCAGCGAGAGCGCCCGCAGGAAACTGGCCGGGCGCGAGGATACCAAGCCCGAGATCCTGTACTACCTGGCCGAGGATCAGAGCCCGTCGGTGCGCCGCGCCGTGGCGGCCAATGCGACGACGCCGCGGCAGGCCGACCTGCTGCTGACCAAGGACGCCGATGACGACGTGCGGGCCGAGATCGCCCGCAAGATCCGCCGGCTGCTGCCCGATCTCGGCCCCGAGCAGGCGGAAAAGCTGCGCGACCTGACGCTGCGGACCATCGAGACGCTGGTGAGCGACCAGCTGCCCCGGGTGCGCGCCGCGCTGGCCGAGGCGATCAAGGATTCGCCGCATATCCCCAAGCATGTTGCGCTGGTGCTGGCGCGGGACGTCGCGGTCGAAGTCTCCGGCCCGGTGCTCGAGTTCTCGCCGCTCCTGGGCGATGCGGACCTGCGCGAGATCATCGCCAGCGGCGTGGCGAGTGCCGCCCTTTCGGCCATCGCCCGGCGGCGCGCGCTGTCGGCCGACGTGGCGGATGCCATCGTCGCCACCATCGACGTCCCCGCCATCGCGACGCTGCTCGCCAACCCCTCGGCGCAGGTGCGCGAGGAGACGCTGGACCGCATCATCGAGACGGCGCGGAGCGTGGAGCAGCTGCACCGCCCGCTGGTCTACCGGCCGGAACTGTCGATCCGGGCGATCCGCCGGATCGCCGAATTCGTCTCCGGCTCGCTGCTGGATCGCCTGGGCGACCGCCACGGCCTGCCCGACGCGCTGCGGAGCGAGCTGAAGGCGAAGGCGCGCGGCATGCTGGAGACCGAGAGCGCCAAGCCGGCCGGCGACGGCGACGCGATGAGCTTCGCGCTCGACCGCAACGACCGCGCGATGGTGTTCGCCACGCTCGCCACGGCATCGATGCTGAGCGTGCCAGCGGTGGAGCGCATCTTCCAGCTGAAGAGCGCGCGGGGCATCGTGGCGCTGGCCTGGCAGGCCGGCCTGCCGATGCGCCTCGCTCTCCGCCTGCAGTCGGAAGTGGCCGGCATCCAGCCCCGCGACATGGTCTATGCCCGCGGCGGCACCGACTATCCCTTCCCGCCCGAGGAGCTGGAAGAGCAGATCGCCTTCTTCAGGGCGGCTTGACCGCTACCGCTCAGGCCGTCTTCGGCCGGGTGATCATGGTGCCGACGCCGTGCTCGGTGAAGACCTCGAGCAGGAGGACGTGCGGCAGGCGGCCGTCGAGGATATGGGCGGCGCCGACGCCGTCACGCACCGCGTTCAGGCAGCATTCGACCTTGGGGATCATGCCCCCCGCCACGGTGCCGTCGCCGAGCAGGATATAGGCGTCCTTCGGCGTCAGGGTCGCGATCAGCCGCTTCTCCTTGTCGAGGACGCCGGCCACGTCGGTCATCATCACGAGCTTGGAGGCGCCCAGCGCCGCGGCGATGGCGCCGGCGGCGGTGTCGGCGTTGATGTTGTAGCTCTCGCCCTGGTCGCCCACGCCGATCGGCGCGATCACCGGGATCACGTTCGAGGAGAGGAAGGGCTTCAGGATGTCGACGTTGATCTTGGAGGGTTCGCCGACATAGCCGAGGTCGAGCAGCTTCTCGACGTTCGAGTTCTCGTCGCGCTTGGCCCGGCGGAGCTTCCTCGCCTCGATCAGCTTGCCGTCCTTGCCCGACAGGCCGATCGCCATGCCGCCCTGCTGGTTGATGGCGGAGACGATCTGCTTGTTGATCGAGCCCGACAGCACCATCTCGACGATGTCCATGGTGTCGCGGTCGGTGACGCGGAGGCCGTCGATGAAGGCGGTCTTGATCTTGAGCCGGTCCAGCATGGCGCCGATCTGCGGGCCGCCGCCATGCACCACCACGGGGTTGATGCCGATCTGCTTCAGCAGCACCACGTCGCGGGCGAAGTTCTGGCCGGCCGCCTCCTCGCCCATGGCATGACCGCCGTATTTGACGACGAAGGTCTGGCCGGCGAAGCGGCGCATGTAGGGCAGCGCCTCGGAGAGCGTCTTCGCGGTCTCGAGGATCTTCTGGCTCGGCTGGTTGAGCTGGACGACTTCTGACATGGCGGCGGCTTATATCCCAATCATCCGCCCGCCGCCAGACGAGCGAGCGTGGCGCGGAGTTCCGGGATGCCGAGACCGGTATGCGAGGAGGTCACGGCGATCTCGGGGTGGGCGGCGAGATGAAGCTTGGCCTCCTTCAGTGTCCGTTCGGTGACTTCGGCGAGATCGGCCGCTTTCACCTTGTCGGCCTTGGTCAGGATCACCTGGAAGACGACCGCGGTCTCGTCGAGGAGCTTCATCACCGCCTGGTCGACCTCCTTGATGCCGTGGCGGGCGTCGATCAGGAAGCAGACGCGCCGGAGCGTGGGCCGGCCGCGCAGATAGCCGCGCACCAGCCGGTTCCAGCCGTCGACCAGCGACTTCGGCGCCTTGGCGTAGCCGTGCCCCGGCAGGTCGACCAGCATCAGCCGCCCCGACAGGTCGAAGAAGTTCAGCTGCTGCGTCCGCCCCGGGGTGACCGAGGTGCGTGCGAGCGTCGTCCGCCCGGTCAAGGCATTGACGAGGCTCGATTTTCCGACGTTCGAGCGGCCGCAGAAGGCGATCTCGGTCTGGCTGGAATCGGGCAGGTCCTTCAGCGCCACGCCGCCCATGACGAAGCGGCATTCGCGCGCGAAGAGGAGGCGGCCCGTCTCGAGCTCCGCCGGGGTGTGGGCCGGGGTAGGGGCCGCCGCCTCGCTCACGTCTTCGCCGGTTCGGGCAGCTTGTGCTTCCGCATGATCGTCCACTGCTGGAGGATCGAGAGCAGGTTGTTCCAGGTCCAGTAGATGACGAGGCCGGCGGCGAAGCTGCCGAGCAGGAAAGTGAAGAAGAAGGGCATCAGCATGAACATCTTCGCCTGGATCGGGTCCGGCGGCGTCGGGTTCAGCTTCATCTGCAGCCACATCGAGATGCCCATCAGGATCGGCCAGACGCCGATCGACAGGATGGAGAGCGGGCCGAGATCGGGCACGCCGTAGGGCAGGATGCCGAACAGGTTGATCCAGCTGGTCGGGTCGGGCGCCGAGAGGTCCTTGATCCAGCCGTAGAAGGGCGCGTGCCGCATCTCGATGGTGGTGAAGATCACCTTGTAGAGGGCGAAGAAGACCGGGATCTGCACCAGGATCGGCAGGCAGCCGGCGGCCGGGTTCACCTTGTGCTTCTTGTAGAGAAGCATCATCTCCTGGTTCAGCCGCTGGCGGTCCTCGCCGAAGCGCTCGCGCAGCTTCAGCATGTCCGGCTGCAGCAGCTTCATCTTGTTCATGGCCTTGTAGGACGTTTGCGCCAGCGGGAAGAACACCGCCTTGATGCCGACGGTCAGCGCCAGGATGGCGAGGCCGAAATTGCCGAGGATGCCGTTCAGCCAGTGCATGGCGTGGAAGATCGGCTTGGTCAGGAAGTAGAACCAGCCCCAGTCGATGGCGAGGTCGAAACGGTCGATGTTCAGCCGCTCGCCGTATTCGTCGATCATGTTGGTGATCTTGGCGCCGGCGAAGAGGCGGGTGTCCATCGAGACCGAGGCGCCGGGGGGCACGCTCATCGGCGGGGCCAGCAGGTCGGACTGGTAGATGTCCTTGTTGGCGCCGCCGGCGAAGTGCTTGAAGGAGGCGGTCATCTCCTTGTCCTGGGGCGGGATCAGCGCCGCCAGCCAGTAGTCGTCGGTGATGCCGAGCCAGCCGCCGGTGGTCTTCACCGTGCGTTCCTGGTCGTCGACGATGTCGGAATAGGAAGGCTCGGCGAGCTTGCCGGCGAGCCAGCCCACCGGCCCCTCGTGCAGGATGTAGAAACCCTTGGTGACGGGCGTGCCGTGGCGGGAGATCAGCGCATAGGGGCTGACCGCGACCGCCTGGGCCGTCTTGTTCTCCACCCCTTGCGTCACCGTCAGCATATAGGCGTCGTCGAGGGCGATCCGGCGGGTGAAGGTGAGGCCCTGGCCGTTGTCCCAGGTGAGGGTGACCGTCTCGCCCGAGGCGAGGGTGCGCTTGTCGGCGGTCCAGACCGTGTCGGGCCCCGGCACCGGCACGCCGGCCTGCGCCACCATGCCGAATTCGGCGTAATAGGGATGGGCCGAGCCGGTCGGCGCGAAGAGCACGATGTTGGGGCTGCCGGGTGCCGTGGTCTGGCGGTAGTCCTTCAGAACCACGTCGTCGATCCGCCCGCCCTTGAGCGCGATCGAACCGGAGATGGCCTTGCCCTCGATCAGGATGCGCGGGGTTTCGCCCAGCACGTCGGCGCGGTCGCGCACCAGGGTGCCGGGCAGCGCGGCGGGCTGGCCCGGAATGCGGGTGACGCCGTCGGGCGCGACAGTGCCGGGCGCCACCGTGCCGCCGCCGGCGGCGGCCGCCTTCTCGGCCTGCTCCTGCTGCTTCGCCAGCTGGGCCTTCTGGCGGGGCACCTCGTAGAAGAACTGGAAGCCCAGCAGGATCGCGAGACTGACCGCGATGGCGAGGAGGAGATTCTTCTGATCGGTCATCGGGATGCCGTGGTGACTTTATGGGTGGACCGGCATTCGGGCCGGGGCGGCACCGGGTCATAGCCCGAACCGCCGAAGGGATGACAGCGGCAAAGCCGCCGGACGGCGAACGCACCGCCGCGCAGCGCGCCATGGGTGGCGAGCGCCTCGGCGGCGTATTCCGAGCAGGACGGCGCGAAGCGGCAGTTCACGCCCAGCATGGGCGAGATCGTGTAGCGGTAGGCCAGCACCGTGCCCCGCAGGAGATGGGCGAGGGGGGTCATGGCGAGACACTCCCTCCCTCGCGCCACGCAGTGGCGTGGGGGAGGGTTGGGGTGGGGGCGGTCGCCGGATCTGCGCCGTGGATCAATGCGTCACCGCCCCCACCCAACCCTCCCCCGGCTGTCGCCGAGGGAGGGCTAGAAGGGCTATCCACCCAGGCGCCGAGCTTCTTCAGCGCGGCGGCGAGGTCGGCGGTGAGGCGTTCGAAGGGGGCGTCGAAGGCGCTTTCGCGGGCGATGGCGACATAGTCGCGGCCCGCGGCGGCATGCGCGGGCAGGATCAGGGCGGCGGCGGCCTTGAGCCGGCGGCGGGCGCGGTTGCGGTGCACGGCGTTGCCGACGGCCTTCTTGCTCGCGGTGAAGCCGATGCGCGAGGGCGCCTCGGCGCCCTGCCAGCTTTCCGCCATCTGCAGGATGAGGGTCGACGTCACCGCGCGGCGGCGGGCCGCGGCGACCCGCAAATATTCGGGGCGCCGGGTAAGTCGCCCGACGCGTACGCCCATGGGGTTAGGCGGAAAGCTTCTTGCGGCCCTGGGCGCGACGCGCGTTGATGACCTTGCGGCCGCCGACGGTTGCCATGCGGGCCCGAAAGCCATGCCGGCGCTTCCGCACGAGGCGGCTCGGCTGATAGGTGCGTTTCACGGCGAAAACTCCTGCGGGCGGCACGCTCGGGCGCCGCGGTCGAGGCCGCGCTTATAGGGAGAGGGGGCGGCACAGTCAACCGACGGATGGGGTGGTGCCGCGGATCGGCGCCTGTCCGGGCGGCGTCCGACAATTCTGTCCGCTTGCCCGATCGCGGACAAATCCGGCCGCCGATGGACGGGCCCGTCCCGCGGTTGCCCGACGCTCGCGGGGGAGCGGCGTAAGTATTTGATCTGCATCGTGCTTTCCATATCGGGGGCAAATCACGCCCTGCCTAAAGCAGCCAATTCGCGCCAATTCGAGCCAGGGGAGGCCGGTTCGCGGCCCGCTTTCGCCGGTTCGGCGCCGGTTTCGGCCAGTTCCGGCCTCGGGGGCCGCCGCGATCCGGCCCCGGCGGCGGCACCGCCCTCGTCCGCCGATGCTTCCGGAGGGTACGACGGCGGCAGGGGCAGGCCGGCGCTCGGCATTTCGACCAGATGCAGAAGCTGGCGATGCAGGAAGGGCAGCGGCCGGTCGGCCGGCAGGATGGGTGTGTCGTCGCCGTCCTCGTCCTCGCCCTCTTCCGCTTCGGCTGCAGCGTCCTCCGGGAAGGCATCGGCAGGCGCGGTGTCGATGCTGCCGGGCAGGTCGTCGCTCTCCTCGTCGTCCTCGCCCGGGGGCGGGAGCGGGTCCCAGAGTCGGGTGTCGAGGCCGAGCTCGCCCCGCACCAGATGGTCGGCGAGCCATTTCAGGACGCTGGCATTGCCCTTTTCCATCGCCGCCTCCACCGCATCGGGCAGTTTCAGCATCAGCGTGGCGAGGCGACGGCGCGACAGTTCGGCGAGGCCGGCCTGCTCGGCCGCGATCCAGTTCCTGAAACGTTCCGAACGCGCCAGATTGCGGCGGATGGCGGCGGCCCGGCAGTCGAGCCGCGCGGCGACCTCGCCGACGGTATGGCCGCGGGCGAGCAGGGCGGCGGCCTCGCGCCAGTCGATGCGGCGGCGGGGGGAGATGGGCTGGGCGGGTTGCGTCTCAGGGATATCGAGCATCGTCGTCTCCAGTTATTCCGTCCAAAAGAGAATTATACAAAAATCTGTCCAGGAGTCAATAAATTTACATTAAGAGAAATATAGACTGATCCGTTGACGCAAGTTCGAAGGTGGGCTCAGCTCGGCATCCATGAAGACGATCCGCTTGCACGCTGTCTCCGATGCGTTGCACGACCGGCTGAAGGTCCTTGCGGCTGCCGCCGGACTGTCCGTCTCCGACTACCTGCTGAGTGAGCTGCATCGAATCGCCGAAGAGCCGACGGCCGAGGAGATTCAGGCGCGCTTACGAATTCTGTCTGAAATGGAACCATCCGAAGCGCCGACCAAGGACATCCGGGCGTAGCGCGTCGTCCGGACCGGCCCGCCGGAAGCCCGCAGTCACGGCCGCCGGGCGACGGCGAGCGTGATGCCGAGGCCGCAGAGCACGGCGCCCGAACCCTGGCGCAGGCGGCGGATGATCAGGGGCCTGCCGGTGAGCGCCTGCCGGGCGCGCCCCGCCGCGCAGGCGAGGGCGATGTCGACCCCGGTGTTGAGCGCCACCGAGATGCCGCCGAGCAGGACGAACTGTGCCGCCACCGAGCCCGCTTGCGCATCGACGAATTGCGGGATGAAGGCGAGGAAGAAGGCGGCGGTCTTCGGGTTGAGCGCTTCCACCACGATGCCTTCGCCGAAGGCGCGGCGGGAGCCGGTGGCGGTGGCCGCGACCGGGGCGAGCGGCGCGGCGGCGGCCTTCCAGGTCCTGATCCCGAGCCAGACCAGATAGACGGCGCCGACGAGCTTCAGGAGGGTGAAGGCCTCGGCGCTGGCGAGGAGGAGGGCCGAGACGCCGAGCGCGCCCGCGCCCACATGCGCGCAGCCGCCGATGCCGGTGCCGAGGCTGGAGGCGATGCCCTCGCTCCGTCCGCCGGCGAGGCTGCGGGCCATGACATAGAAGATGCCGGGGCCCGGCGAGAGCGCGATCAGGAGGGCGGCGGCGAGGAAGAGGGCGAGGTCGGCGGGGCTGAGCGGCATGCGGTGATGATAGGCCGCCGCCGGCGGTGGGGCTGCGGGTGATCGCGCATGATTGCCTTGCGCCGATGCGGCGGCACGGCGGCTTGGAATGAGAAGCCCGTGACAGCCGGCCTCCCCGCCTGCCGGCCCTCCCAAATGTGAGTTGCCGGAGAAGTGGCCGGGCCTAACCTCTGCCCGGGAGGCCCAGGTAATGCAGGTTGCCGAAGCCGTCGATCAGTTCGTCCAAGCCGCCTTGACGCCCGACCTCTGGCCGGAGGCGCTCGACGCGATCGCCCGGGCGCTGGGGGCGGAAGGCGCCACCCTGGTGCTCGGCCGCACCTCGACGGCGTCGGTCGCCGTGTCGCGCTCCATCGCGCCGATCGTGGAGGAGTATTTCCGCGCCCGCAGCGTGCCCGACCCGCGCGAACAGCGGGTGCAGCCGGCACTGGCCGGCGGATTCGTCACCGACTTCGATGATTTCGCACCGGGGGAGATCGCCCATGATCCCTATTACCAGGAGTTCCTGCGCCCGCACGGCTTCGGCTTCCATGCCGTGTCCATGCTGGCATTCGTCGGCGATCCCCTGGTCCTGAGCCTGAAGAGGCCCTATCGCCGGGGCCATTACGACGGTGCCGAGCTGGACGGTCTCGGCGCCGCGCTGCCGCATCTGCGCGCCGCCGCCAGGGTCGCAACCCTGGCCTGGCGGGCGCGATTCGACGGAGAGCTCGAGACCTTCGCCCGCGTGGGCATCGGCGGCGCCCTGATCGACCGGCATGGACGGGTGGTCGCGACCAACGGGGCATGGCCGGCGGGCGACGGGCTCGACATCCTGGGCGGGGAGATCGTCGCCGGCCTGGGCTCCGACCGCGCCGCGCTGAACCGCCTGATCGGCCAGGCGCTGCGCGGTTCGGGATCGGCGGAGGGCGCGCCGGGTGACTGCGTCCCGGTGCGCCGGCCCTCCGGCCGCCGGCCCTATGTCGTCGACATGCTGTCCCTGGCGCAGGCGCATCGCAGCCTGCTGACGCCGGCGGTGGCGATCGTCCTGGTGCGCGACCCGGCGATGCACTCCCTGCCGGGAGAGGCGGCCCTGCGCACGCTTTTCCACCTGACGCCGCGCGAGGCGGCCTTGGCGCTGCGCCTGGCCGCGGGGACCGGGGTCAGGGAGGCCGCCCAGGCGATCGGCATCAGCGAAGGGCATGCCCGCCAGCGCCTGAAATCGATCTTCGCCAAGACGGAGACTTCCCGGCAGGCGGAACTGGTGGCGCTTCTCCTGCGGATCCGCTGAGATCCTCCCGAATATCGTACTCCCATATGAGAGTGTATCCGGCCGCTACATATGAAGTCGCCGGAAACGCCGAGGGACGGAAATAATATCCGGGCCTTCTTGTGCCCCCTAATGAACATGAGTGTCGGCACATTTTTCGATGATCTGCGCCAATGTGATCACCACGAATAATTAGTAACGCTATCAAGGATTTGAGAAATTGGCCCAGTAATTGCCTTTCCGGCCTCCAGATGCCCGTTCCGACCGCAAGGGTACCGGCCGGGACAGGTTCGCTTTCGAGACTGGAGGAAGGCTCATGCGCAAGGCGTCCCTATTCGCGGCAACGGCGATCGTCAGCCTGTCGGCAGCCGCCGCGCAGGCCGATCCGATTCCGATCAGCGGCTATGACATCAACGACGCCGTCCTGTCGGGCCATGGAAACTGGGCCCATACCTTCAGCGGGACGATCACGCCGGGCACGGCCTTCACCAACTTCACTTTCGCCGGCACCACGGCCACCTATAGCGGGGTGGGCAGCGGCACCCTGAACGACGGCGTGATCGGCAACACCATCACGAGCACGCAGCTCTTCGTGAGCGGACAGGCGAGCGACGGCACCGAACTGTCGCCCGCGATCTTCTTCACCCTCCCCTTCGCCTATCTCGTCGACACGATCGACATCTTCGGCGGCAACATCGGCGACAACGGCATTCCCGGCGCGATCACCGGGCTGACCGTCACGATCTTCGGCCCGAACGGCACCTTCTCGGACGTGCTGGCGACGACCGATTTCGGGCCGGAAACCAACGGGAGTGGCGGGCTGGTCAACGATCACCTGTCGCTCGCCGGCACGGCCCTGGAGGGCATTCCGGCCTTCACGGTGGTCCTGTCGGATTTTCAGGGCAATGTGGCGAACTGGATATCGATCACCGAGGTGACGATGGACGGATCGCTCTACACCGCCCCGCCGACCGGCGTGCCGGCGCCGGCCGCGATCCTGCTTCTGGGCACGGCTTTGGCCGGCCTCGGCGCCCTGCGCCGCCGCGGCGGCGGCTGACCTTTCGCGGCGCCGGCGGGGGAGAGGCGCGCGCCAGCCGAAGCGGTCGGGGTCCCTACGGCGCCGGCCGCTTCGGCCGAGCCCGGCGGGCGAGTTCGCGATAGAGCGCCTCGGGCGAGGTGGCGATCTCGGCGGCGATGTCCTTCCAGGCACCCTTCGCCGGCAGCGCGCCGTCATGCGCGGCGATCCAGGCGTCGAGCCGGGCCGCGACGGTCCTGAGCGAGAGGATCTCGGCCCGGAGGCGGGCCGCCTGCACCTCGCGGGCGAGATGGGCGGCGAGCGCCTCGGCCGCTTCGGGGCTGCGGGCGAGCCGGGCGCGGAGATCGGCCCGGCGGATGACGAGAAGCCGCGTGGGGCGTGCCGCGACGGCGGCACAGTGATAGCGGGCGGCGAAGAGCGAGGCCTCGGCCAGCAGCGCGCCCGCCCGCGCCCGCTGCTGCACCAGGATGCCGCCATCGGCCTGCCGGCGGAGCAGATGCACCTCGCCCTCGAGGACGAGGTGCATGAGGCGCACCGGATCGTCCTGCTGGAACACCGGGGCACCGGCATCGAGCCGGCGGGTGCGCGCCGGCAGATCGCGCAGGTGATCGAGGAGTCCGGCCGACATGATCTCTATCATGTCGGCGGCGGGGCGGGCGTGGCAAGGAGGGCGCCCAATCCGATACACGGGGAGAATGGCGTGAACAGGTTGTGGCTTTCGATCGGGCTGATGGGCGCGGTCTCGGCGGCGGCGCTGGCCCAGGGCCACCGGCACGGGCACGGGCAGCCGTCCGCCTCGCCCTATGCCGGCGAGGAGGCGCGCGCCATCAAGAGCCTGTCGGCGGAAGACATCGCAGAACTCCGGCGCGGCGGCGGCTGGGGCCTCGCCAAGGCGGCCGAACTGAACGGCTATCCCGGGCCGATGCATCTGCTGGACCTGAAGGAAGAGGTGGCGCTGTCACCGGCGCAGGTGTCGGCGGTGCAGGCCCTGTTCGAGGTGATGCGGGCCGAGGCGGTGGCGGAGGGGCAGCGGCTGATCGCGCTGGAAGAGGGGCTGGAGGCGCAGTTCCGCGACCGCAGGGTGAGCGAGGCGAGCCTCGGCGAGGCGGTGGGCGCGATCGCCGAAAGCCGGGGGCGGCTGCGCTTCATCCACCTGTCGGCGCATCTGAAGACGGCGGCCTTGCTGCGGCCCGAGCAGGTCGAGCGCTACAACGCGCTTCGCGGCTATGCGGAAGGGCCCTGCGCCAGGGTGCCGGCCGGGCACGATCCGGCGATGTGGAAGAAGCACAACGGGTGCGGTTAGGGGGCTGCAGTCAGGCCGCGATCCGCTCGAAGCGCAGGCGCTTGATCCGGCCGGTGGAGACGGTGAGGCCCGAGACATGCGCGCCCTCGCGCTCGATGCGGGCGATGCCGATCGAGGGCAGCCAGTTGGACGGCACCTCGACCTCGACCACATCGCCCGTGACGCCGCGCACCGGCCCCGGCGGGCGGCCGGCGCGAAGCGGGCCGGAGGCGGAAAGCGTCATGGCCTCGCCCTCGCGGCGGATCACCCAGGTGGCGCCGGTATCGGCCGATACATAGGTGCCGGCGAGATCGGCCGGCGGGGCCGGGCGGCCGGCGAGGCGGGTGAAGGAGACGGTGCGGCCCGCACCCGGCGCCACCTGCAGGGTCTCGCCGCCCGAGGGTGGCTTCAGGGCGAATTCGAAGGAGCCGCGTTCGGCGGCGAGCCAGCCATCCTCGCGGGGGGCGAGCCAGAAGGGGATGCCGCCCTGCGTCACCCGCGGGCGGCCCTCCACCACGTCGAGTGTGAAGAGGGAAAGCTCCTCGGCGCTGGCATAGGTGCCGGCGGCGGCCTCCAGGGGGGCGAGGTCGGGCGGCGGCGGCGCCGGCTGCAGGATGCCCTCGCCGGCCAGCGCCTCGACCGCCGCGGCGCGGGCGAGGATGAAGGGATCGACGCTGACGAGATTGGCGATCACCACCACGGTGAGGTTGGCGGCGGGGAGGCGCAGGAACTCGGTGCGATAGCCCGGCCACAGCCCGCCATGGCCGAGGCAGCCGAGGCCGCGCAGGCTGCCGTGCTCGATCCCCCGCGCATAGGCGCTCGAGGCGCCGCCGGTGAGGGGCGCCTGTTCCATCAGCCGGTTGACGAGGCCGGCGGGGCCGAGGCGCGGGCGCTCGAAATGCCGCGACCAGATCAGGAGGTCCTGCAGGCTGGAGACGAGGCCGCCCTCGCCGGCGAGGGGGAAGGCATGGGCGGCGCGCCGGAAGCCGCCGCCGGGACCGTCGAGATAGCCGCCGGCGAGGCCGGGGACGACGGCGTCGATGTCGGGGGTGAGTTCGGTCGCGGCCATGCCGAGCGGCGCGAAGAGGCGCGCGCGCAGCACCTCGGCGAGCGGGCGGCCCTCGATCGTCTCGATGATGCGCCCGAGGAGGAGGAAGTTGGTGTTGGAATAGAGGAAGCGGCTGCCCGGCTCGAAGTTGAGATGGCGGTTGCGGGCGACGGCCGCGTCGATGTCCCCCGCACTCGCCGGATCGTCGAGCGCGGCGCCGCCGAGGCGGAGGAGTTCCAGGAAATCGGGCAGGCCGCTGGTGTTCCGCATCATCTGGTCGATGCCGACCGGCAGATCGGGCAGCGCCGGGAGATAGCGCGAGGGGCGGGCGGCGAGATCGAGCCGGCCCTCGTCGGCCAGCATCAGCGCGGCGGCGCAGACGAACTGCTTGGTCACCGAGGCGATGCGGAAGCGCGTGGCGGGCGTGATGGGGACGGCATGCTCGAGGCTCGCCATCCCGTAGCCCTTCGCCAGCACGATCTCGCCCGCCCGGGCGATGCCGATCACCGCGCCGGGAGAGCCCGGCCGGTTCCAGCGGGCGAAGAGCGCGTCGATGCGGGCTTCGAGGGCGAGGGCGTCGATGGCGGTCATCGGGTGTCCTTGGCGCGGGCGGCAGTGAACTGGTATTACTACATCAGCCACGGTCCTTACCAGGAAGCGACAATGGGCATGACGGTCACCCAGAAGGGCCAGGTCACGATCCCCAAGCGGGTGCGCGATCATCTCGGCATCCGCCCGGGGGCCAGTGTGGAGTTCGAACTCGCGGCCGACGGCCGGGTGACGCTGGCGCGTACCGATCGGCGGCGGCCGAAGAGCCCGGTCGCCCGGCTGCGCGGCATCCTGAAAGGCGGCCTGAGCACCGATGAGATCATGTCGCTGACGCGCGGCGAGGATTGATGCCGATCCTGCTCGACAGCAATGTCGCGCTTGATCTCTTCAACGACGACCCGGTCTGGGCGTCATGGTCGGAGCATCAGATCGAAGCGGCGAAGATGAGGGACGGACTGGCGGTCAATCCCGTCATCTATGCCGAACTCTCGGTCGGCTTCGCCCGTCGCGAGGATCTGGACGGTGCCCTCGCCGCGTTGCCCGCGGAGACGATCGAGATTCCGCGCGACGCCCTGTTCCTGGCGGGCAGGGCCTTCGTTGCCTATCGCCGCCGCGGCGGCACCCGCACCGGTGTGCTGCCGGACTTCTTCATCGGGGCGCATGCCGCCGTGCGTGGCTGGCAGCTTCTGACCCGCGACCCGGCGCGGTACCGCGCGTACTTTCCGACAGTTCACCTGATTCATCCGGGGTGAATGGGCATCCGGGCTTAAGGGGGAGGCTTCACCATGCCGGTCAGCGCCTTGTAGCGCGCGGCGATGGCCTCCAGTTCGCCTTCGGCGAAGACGTCCTCGATGCGCGCGAAACCTTCCGGCGCGCGTTCATGGGCGAGCTGCATGCACTGCTCGGGGCCGTTCTGGCGGTTGGCGCGGACGATGGCGGCGGTCTTGGGCAGGCGGTCGGCCTCGTAGGCCGCCAGTGCCTCGGCCGGATCGGCATGGGCGGCGAGCGCCTGCGTGAGGGCGCGGGCATCGAGGATCGCCTGGCTCGCCCCGTTGGAGCCGATCGGATACATCGGATGCGCCGCGTCGCCCAGAAGCGTCATGCGGCCGTGGCTCCATCTCGACAGCGGGTCGCGATCGACCATGGGGAATTCGTAGACGGCCTCGGCATCGCGGATGAGGCCCGGCACGTCGAGCCAGTCGAAGCGCCAGTCCTCGAATCGCGGCAGGAAGACGGACGGATCGACCTGGCGGTTCCAGTCCTCGCGGCTCAGCGTCTGCGCCACCACCAGCTCGGCGATCCAGTTGATCCGCTGCAACCCGTCCGGCTGCACCGCGCCGATCGGATAGCAGACGAACTTCTGGTTCTGGTGCCCGGCCATGATCATGCTGGCGCCGGTGAGGAAGGGCCTCGCCATGCTGGTGGCGCGCCAGAGCATGCGCCCGGAATAGATCGGCGGCCCTTCTTCGGGATGGAGCTGGGCGCGGGCGCGCGAATGCATGCCGTCGGCGGCGACCAGGATGTCGGATTGGACCGTGCCGGCCGCGCCCGCGGCGGTTTCGAAGCGCGCGACCGCGGCATCGCCGTCTGCCTCGAAGCCGGTCAGGCGGCGGTCGGCGATGATGCGCTCGGGCCCCAGGCGCCGGAGCGCGGCCTGCAGCAGCGTGAACTGCAGGCCGCCCCGGGGCAGCGAGATCTGCGGCGCGGCGAAACCGGCGAAGCGTCCGCGCGGCTCGCCCCAGATGCGCTGGCCGAAGCGATTGACATAGACGAGTTCGCGCGTCGCCACGCCCTGGGCCAGCAGCTCGTCCACCAGGCCCAGTTCCGCCAGCACCTCGGCGGCGTGTGGCAGGAGGTTGATGCCGACGCCGAGGGGGAGGATCTGTGCCGCCGCCTCGTAGACGGTGACGTCATGGCCTGCGGCGGTGAGGGCGAGGGCGGTGGCGAGGCCGCCGATACCGGCGCCCGCGATGGTGATCTTCATCTTCGCTGCCTGTGTGCGTTCGCTCTACACCACCTGGAGACGCTGGCGGTCGAAGAAGCGCAGGCACTGGGCGAGCGACTTGCCGCGCTTCAAAACCCGGTCGCCCAGGCCCAGGATGGCATAGGCGCCCTGCCGGCGGGCGAGCTTGGGCGCCTTGACGATGCGATAGAGCGCCTGGTCGGCGGAGCGGCGGAAGACGGCGAAGCTGCAGCTCTCCTCGTCATGGCCGATGGCGTAATCGCGCCATTCGCCGCGGGCCACCATATGGGCGTAGAGGTTGAGGATCAGCCCCAGTTCCAGACGGTCGAAGAAGACTTCGGGCGCCTTGCCCGGCCGCGGGGCGGCGGCCGAACGGGCGCCCCGCCACTCCTCGATATCGACAACCTCGCTCACCGCGCCTCCCCTCTGTAACGCCGCGGTCACGATTGAACGCCCGGCGGGCGCGGGCGTCAACCTTCAGTCCAGCAGAGGATTGCGGACTTTGAGGTCGGGCATGCGGCCGAAATCGCGATCCGCGGACCACAATTCGCTGACGCCATGGCTGAGGCAGATCGCGGCGATCCGGGCATCATGCACGCGGGGGCCGGCGATCTTTCCTCGCGTCACAACTTTTCTCAGGTCGGCCAGATAGGCGGGCGATTCGGAAAGCAAGGCCAGACGGGGCGACGACTGCCATGCACCGATCTGATCGAAGGCTTCCGCGATGGTCGACGGCGGTGAATAGATCCGCGGATGGGTGACAACAGAGAAGAACTCATGCAGGCAGGGCCAGGGTATGGCCCAATCGGTGCGTCCCGTTGCCAGGACATCAAGGCAACGTTCCGATTTCCGGTGAAAAGGTGAATCCTCGCGATGGGCATAGACGAGGATGTTAGTGTCGACGGCAATCAACCCCCGCGGCCCTCATAGATCATCGAGCGGATTTTCTCCCAATCCGCATCCTTCATCTCGGGCTGAAGACCTTGGCCCCCGACGCTTGCCTTGCGAAGCTTGAAGGGCTTTTCCTGCCTTTCCGACAGCACACGTCGAAGGCCACGCTCGATGAGGGCCTTTAGTGTCGTCCCTTCCCGCGACGCAAGCTCCCGTGCTTCCTGCAAAAGCGGGTCGGCGATTTCAACCGTGGTCTTCATATGGGTACCCATATTGCCGGGTCAGAGCATATGGGTACCCATATTCGAAGACAAATCAGACAGTCAGGGTCAATCCGCCGCCATCTTGCCCCGCGCCTTGGGCTTCAGGTGCTGGACCTTGGGCAGCACTTCCTTCGACAGGAGTTCGAGCGAACGCCGCCAGGCGCCGGGCGTCTCCGAATAGTCGAAGCCGAAGACCAGGAGCTGACCGAAGCCGCCGACCTCCTCGTAGATCTCTTCGATCCGCCGGGCGACCGTGGCGGGCGAGCCCACGACCCAGTTGCGGGCGGCGCAGTATTCCGGCGTCACGTCGCTGTCGGGCACCGACTGATCGTGCTTCAGGTATTCGAAGAAGCCGAACTGGGCCAGCAGCGGCAGGAAGTATTCCCGCATCATCCGGCCCATATGCGAGCCGACGGAGAGCTTCATCGCCTCGGCATCGGTATCGGCGACGAAGACCTCGCGCACCAGTCGCCAGTCGCCCCGGTCCGGGGTGCGATTGGCCTTGGCGGCGCCGATCTCGACCGATTCCCAGTGGCTTTTCACATAGGCCGGGTTGAGGTTGAGGCTCATCGGGATGAAGCCCTTCTCGCCGGCGAGCTTCAGGGTGTCGGAGCCCTTGGAGAGGCCGGCGACGCCGATCGGGGGATGCGGGGTCTGCAGCGGCTTGATGTGCGGCTTCAGGAAGCCGAACATCGTGTCCGGCTTGGTCACGTGCCAGAACTTGCCCTTGTAGTCGAAGGGCTCGGTCGAGCTCCACAGCTTCAGGATGATGTCGAGCGCCTCGCGTGTCATGTCGCGGTTCTGCCCCGACATGCCGTCGACGTTGAACATCGCCCAGTCGGAAGGAAGGCCCGAGGCCGCGACGCCGAAATTGAGCCGGCCGCCGGAGATGTGGTCGAGCATGGCGACGCGGTTCGCCAGTTCCGCCGGGTGGTGATAGGGCAGGAGAAAGCCGCCGGGGCCGAGGCGGATGTTCTTGGTCTGCATCAGCGCCTGGGCGACCAGGAGATCGGGCGAGGGGTGCGGTTCCCAGGGCGCGGTGTGATGCTCGCCGATCCAGCATTCCTCGTAGCCGAGTTCGTCGAGCCAGCGGATGACCTGCAGGTCCCATTCGTGCCCGTCCTTCAGGCTCCGCTCGGGCGGATGGGACGGCATGGTGAAGTAACCGAGTTTCATGGCTTCCTCCGTTCCCTTGTGCGTGCAGGGTCTGTTGCCCTGCATCGAAGGAAGCGTGATCCCCGGTCGTGCATGAGTCAATCTGCGGTCGAGTGGGCGCGGAAACACGGCCTGTCTTCGGCGCGGGGACGCTGGCGAGGCGGGGCCGGGTGGTGTCAAATCCGCTGCCGGCACCAATGCCGGGGGAGACCGACTGCATGCCCGCGTTGGCCATAGCCTATATCGGCATCGGACTGATGGGCCTGCCGATGACGCGCCGATTGCTGGAGCGGGGCCATCGGCTCGCCGCCTTCGACATCCTGCCAGACCGGCTGGCGGCGGCCGAGGCGGCGGGGGCGCGCGCCGCCGTCTCGCCCGCCGACGCGGTGCAGGGTGCGGCGTTCGTACTCCTCAACCTGCCGACGACGGAGGCGGTGGAGGCGGCGGTGTTCGGCCCGCGGGGGGCCGCCGGGGCGATGCGGCCGCCGCAGGTCCTGGCCGATTTCTCCACCATCGCGGTCGACCGGGGCCGGTCCTTCGCCGCGCGTCTCGCGGCCGAGACGGGATGCGGCTGGGTCGACGCGCCGGTATCGGGCGGCCCGCCCGCCGCCGGCGCCGGTACGCTGACGGTGATGGCGGGCGGCCGGGCGGAGGATATCGACGCGGTCCGTCCCCTGATGGCCGAGGTGGGCGCGCGCTTCACGCCGATGGGACCGCCGGGCAGCGGCCTGGTCGCCAAGACCATCAACCAGATGATCGTGGGCTGCGCGCATGCCGTGCTGGCCGAAGCCGTCGTGCTGGCGGAACGCGGCGGCATCGACGCGGCGCGGATTCCGGAATGCCTGGCCGGCGGTCATGCCGACAGCACCCTGCTGCGGCTTCTGTATCCGCGCATGGTGGCGCGCGATTTCACGCCGCAGGGCTATGCGCGCCAGTTGCTGAAGGATCTCGAGATGGCGAGCGCCTTCGCCGGGTCGCTGAAAGCGCCGGCGCCGATGACCGGCGAGGCGCTCAATCTCTATCGGCTGCTCGCGCATCTGGGGCATGGCGAAGCCGATAGCTCGGCGATCGTCAGCCTCTACGAGAAGCGAGGCGGGTCATGAGCGACTTCGCGGCCGGCCGCCCCGTCATCGCCTTCGCCATGGGCGATCCCGCCGGCATTTCGGCCGAACTGGCGGCGAAGGTGCTGGCCGATCCGGAAGTGCTGGCCGCGGCGCGGCTGATCGTCATCGGCGACCGGCGCGTGCTGGCCGCGGGCGAGGCGGTGGCAGGGGTGCGGGTGGCGGTCGAGGTCGCCGATGCGGATGGCCCGGCGCCGGTGCCGGGCGCGCTGCCGGCCTTCGTCGATCTGCGGCATTGCGATCCCGCCGGCATCCGAGTGGCGCGGCTGTCCGCCGACGCTGGCCGCTTCGCGCTGGCGAACTTCCGGCTGGCGCTGAGGCTGGCGGAGGCCGGCGCGGCGCGCGCGGTGTGCTTCGCCCCGTTCAACAAGGCGTCGATGCGTCTCGCCGATCCGGCCTATGAGGACGAGGCGGTGTTCTGCGCCGGCCTGCTCGGCTGCGAGAGCCCGGCGGAGGAGTTCAACGTGCTGGACGGGCTGTGGAACGCCCGCGTCACCTCGCATGTGCCGCTGTCGCGCGTCGCCTCGCTGATCAGCGAGGAGGCCGTGCTGCGCGCCATCGTGCTGACGGAGCGCAACCTCCGGGCAGCGGGCGTGGCGCCGGCCCGCATCGCCGTGGCGGCGCTGAACCCGCATGCCGGCGACAACGGCGCCTTCGGCCGCGAGGAGATCGAGATCATCGCCCCGGCGATCGCGGCGGCGCGGGCACTCGGCATCGACTGCAACGGGCCGCTGCCCTCCGACACGGTGTTCGTCCGCGCCCGCAGGGGGCAGTTCGACGCCGTTGTCACCATGTTCCACGACCAGGGCCAGATCGCGATGAAGCTGATCGGGCTGGAGGAGGGGGTGACGCTGCTGGGCGGCCTGCCCTTCCCGGTCAGCACCGCGGCGCATGGAACGGCCTTCGACATCGCCGGCAAGGGCCTGGCGGCGCCGGGCGCGATGCGGAACGCCGTCCTGCTGGCGGCGCGCATGGCGCGGCAGGCATCCGGGGATCAGTCACCCGACTCGATCGCTTCCATGTCCTCGTCGGAGAAGCCGAAGTGATGGCCGATCTCGTGGATCATCACGTGCCGGATCAGATGGGTGAAATCCTCCGTCCCTTCCTCGCACCAGAAGTCGAGGAGCGGGCGGCGGTAGAGGAAGATCATGTCCGGTTCGGCACCGCTCTGCGGATTCTCCCGCGCCGCGATGGCGATACCGCGATAGAGGCCGAGCAGGTCGTAGGGGCTCTCCAACCCCATCTCGCGCTCGGTCTCCTCGTCGGGGAAGTCCTCGACCTTGATGACGACGCCCTGGATATGCGCCCGCAGCGGTTCGGGGATGCTGCCCAGCGCCTCCCGCGCCAGGCGCTCGACGTCTTCCAGGCTGGGCGGAAGGAGGGGCGGGGCGCTCATGCCGGCTTCGCCACTTTGTCGATGAAGAGCGCGAGCGCCACGTCCCTGTCGGTGACGCCGCCGGCATCATGGGTGGCGAGCGTTACCGTCACCTTGTTGTAGACGTTCGACCATTCGGGGTGGTGGTCCATGCTCTCGGCCATCAGGGCAACCCTGGTCATGAAGGCGAAGGCGGCGTTGAAGTCCGGGAACGAGAGCGCGCGCGTGATCGCGTCGCGGCCGGCGACCTCGGACCAGCCGGTTAGTTCGCCGAGCGCCCGGCTGCGCGCCTCGCCGGTCAGTTTCTGTCCCATGCCCTTCCTCCTCGGCCTGCCGCGGGTGACTTAGCGCCGCAGGCCGGGGAAGTCACGCCGGGTTGCCGCTCGCGGATCGCTTCCATAGATTGGCTCCCCAAGAACGAACAGGGGAGTGCTTCGGAAGTGGCAGTGAAGTCAGCGGGCGTCTGCGCCTTGGCGAGCATGCTCATGGCGGCGCCCGCGCTGGCGGCCGCCGAAGGAGCGCCGCATCTGGACGGCGCGCAACTCGGAATCCTCTGGGCCGTCCCCTTCGCCGGCGTCCTGCTCTCGATCGCCGTCATGCCGCTCGCGGCGCCGCATTTCTGGCATCACCATTTCGGCAAGATCTCGGCCTTCTGGGCCCTGGCCTTCATCCTGCCTTTCGCCGCCACCCAGGGTGTCGAGATCGCGCTCTACGAAGTGGTGCACACGCTGCTCCTGGAATACATCCCCTTCATCATCCTCTTGTTCGCGCTGTTCACCGTCGCCGGCGGCATCTACGTCCGTGGCAACCTGCACGGTTCGCCGGGCGTGAATACCGGCTTCCTCGCCTTCGGCACCGTGATCGCCAGCTGGACCGGCACCACCGGTGCGGCGATGCTCCTGATCCGTCCGCTGATCCGCGCCAACGATTCCCGGCGCTACAACGCGCATACGGTGGTCTTCTTCATCTTCCTGGTCGCCAATGTGGGCGGATCACTGACGCCGCTGGGCGACCCGCCGTTGTTCCTGGGCTTCCTCAAGGGCGTGTCGTTCTTCTGGCCGACCACGCATCTCTTCCTGCCGATGCTGGTGGTTTCCGTCCTGCTGCTGGCGGTCTTCTACCTGCTGGACCGGTGGTACTACGCCAAGGAGGAGGGCATGCCGCGCCGCTCCGATCCCACGCCCGACAGCCGCGTCGGCATCGAGGGCTGGGTCAATGTGGCGCTGCTGGGCGGCGTGGTGCTGGCGGTGCTGATGAGCGGCTCGTGGAAGCCCGGCATCCGGTTCAACATCTATCATGTGCCGGTCGAGCTGCAGAACATCGCCCGCGACCTGCTGCTCCTCCTCATCGCCGGAGTGTCGATGGCGCTCACCCGGCGCGACATAAGGGCCGCCAACGGCTTCGGCTGGGGTCCGATCGCCGAGGTGGCGAAGCTCTTCGCCGGCATCTTCCTCACCATCATCCCGGCCATCGCCATCCTCAAGGCCGGCACCAACGGGGCGATGGCACCGCTGGTCAACCTGGTGACGGACGCGAACGGCGAGCCGGTCAACGCCTGGTACTTCTGGCTGACCGGCATCCTGTCGAGCTTCCTCGACAACGCGCCGACCTATCTCGTCTTCTTCAACATGGCGGGCGGCGACGCGGTGCAGCTGATGGGGCCGCTGGCGGTGACGCTGGGGGCCATCTCTGCCGGCGCGGTGTTCATGGGCGCCAATACCTATATCGGCAATGCGCCCAACTTCATGGTTAAGGCGATCGCGGAGGAGAACGGCGTCAAGATGCCGTCCTTCTTCGGCTATATGGGCTGGTCGATCTGCTTCCTGCTGCCGATCTTCGCGCTGGTGACGGTGCTGTTCTACCGGTAGGGGAGCAAATCCCGGGCGGCGGCGCCATCTCGGCGCCGCCGATCCCCTGCGGGGCAGCCGCCGAGGGAGAACGCGCATGCCGGTCGAAATGATCTGCCTGTTCGCGGCGATGGTGCTGGCGCTGGTGCACCTCGCCGCGGCCTCCTTCGCCTTCAAGGCGCAGGTCGGCAACCGCTACACCGTCGGCCCGCGTGACGAGGATATCCGCAGGACGGGCCTCGCCGGCCGGCTCGACCGCGCGCAGCGGAATTTCCTGGAGACGTTTCCGGTCTTTGTCGCCGCCGTGCTGATGGGCCATGTGCTGGACCGCAGCGGCGGGCTCGGCAGCGCCGGGGCGCTTCTCTATATCGGTGGGCGGACGGCTTTCCTGCCGCTCTATGCCTGGGGCTTGCCCTGGCTCAGGACCATCGCCTGGAACATCGCCACGCTCGGCCTCGCCCTGGCGATGGCGCAGCTGTTGATTTAGGCCCTGAGCGCCGCCACGCCCGGCAGGGTCTTGCCCTCCAGCCACTCCAGGAAGGCGCCGCCGGCCGTCGAGACATAGGTGAAGTCCTCGACCACGCCGGCATGGGCCAGCGCCGCCACCGTATCGCCGCCTCCCGCCACCGAGAGGAGCTTGCCGGCCTTGGTCAGTTTCGCTGCTTCCTTCGCCAGCGCCACCGTGCCGGCGTCGAAAGGCGCGGTCTCGAAGGCGCCGACGGGCCCGTTCCAGACCAGGGTCTTGCAGGCGGCGATTTCCTTCGCCAGGGCGGCCACCGACTTCGGCCCGATGTCGAGGATCATCCAATCCGCCGGCACGGCGCCGATGCCGACCGTCTCGGATGCCGCGCCGGCCTTGAATTCCTTCGCGACCACCGCGTCCTCGGGGAGCAGGATGGAACAGCCGCGGGCCTTCGCCTTCTCGATGATCTCCCGCGCCGTCGGCGCCAGGTCGCGCTCGCAGAGCGAGCGGCCCACCTCGACGCCTTGGGCGAAGAGGAAGGTGTTCGCCATGCCGCCGCCGATGATCAGGCGGTCGACCCGGGCGACCAGGTTGCCGAGCAGTTCGAGCTTGGTCGACACCTTGGCGCCGCCGACGATGGCGACCACCGGGCGTTCGGGGTGATCGAGCGCCTTGCCGAGCGCGTCGAGCTCGGCCTGCATGTTGCGCCCGGCGATGGCGGGGAGCTTGTGCGCCAGCCCCTCGGTCGAGGCATGCGCCCGGTGGGCGCAGGAGAAGGCGTCGTTCACGTAGAGATCGCCGAGCTTCGCCATGGCGGCGACGAATTCGGCGCCGTTCGTCTCTTCCGCCGCATGGAAGCGGGTGTTCTCCAGCAGCAGCACGCTTCCCGATGCGAGCTTCGCCACCGCCGCTTCCGCCTCGGGTCCGACGCAGTCTTCGGCGAAGGCGACCGGCTTGCCGAGGCGGGCCGCCACCGCTTCCGCCACCGGCTTCAGCGACTGCTTCGGGTCGCGCTTGCCGTCGGGCCGGCCGAAATGGGCGAGAAGGACGACCTTCGCGCCCTTTTCGGCCAGTTCCCGGATGGTCGGCAGCACGCGGTCGATCCGGGTCGCGTCCGTCACCTTGCCGTCTTTCATCGGCAGGTTGAGGTCGACCCGGGTCAGGACGCGCTTGCCCTTGACGTCGGTGGTGTCGAGCGTGCGGAAGGCGGGCATCGGCCGATCCTCAGATCAGCTTCGCCATCACCATGGCGGTGTCCGACATGCGGTTGGAGAAGCCCCACTCGTTGTCGTACCAGGACAGCACGCGCACGAACTTGCCGTCGATCACCTGGGTCTGCTTCAGGTCGAAGGTCGACGAGGCCGGGTTGTGGTTGAAGTCCATCGACACCAGCGGCTCGGCATTGGTGTCGAGGATGCCCTTCAGCGGCCCGGTGGCGGCGGCGATGATCGCCTTGTTCACTTCCTCGATCGACGTCGCGCGCTTCGGCACGAACTTGAAGTCGATCAGCGACACGTTCGGCGTCGGCACGCGGATCGAGGTGCCGTCGAGCTTGCCCTTCAGTTCCGGCAGCACCAGGCCGACGGCCTTGGCGGCGCCGGTGGTGGACGGGATCATCGACAGGTTGGCGGCGCGGGCGCGCTGCAGGTCCTTGTGCAGCGTGTCCTGCAGCGACTGGTCGCCGGTATAGGCGTGGATGGTGGTCATGAAGCCGTGCTCGATGCCGATGGCGTTGTTCAGCACAAAGGCGACCGGGGCGAGGCAGTTGGTGGTGCAGGAGGCGTTGGAGACGACGAGGTGATCCTTGGTGATCTTGTCGTGGTTGACGCCGTAGACGGTGGTGATGTCGGCATCGCCCGAGGGGCCGGAGATCAGCACGCGCTTGGCGCCGGCCTCGAGATGCTTCGCGGCCTGGGCCCGGTCGGTGAAGAAGCCGGTGCATTCGAAGGCGATGTCGACGCCGAGCGCCTTCCAGGGCAGCTTCGCCGGGTCGCGCTCGGCCGAGACCTTGATCGGGCCGTAGCCGACATCGATCGCGTCCTCGGACACCTCGACCTTGCCGGGATAGCGGCCGTGGACGCTGTCGTAGCGCAGCAGGTGCGCGCTGGTGGCGACGGGGCCGAGGTCGTTGATGCCGACGACCTGGATGTCCTTGCGGCCGCTTTCGACAATGGCGCGGAATGCCAGCCGGCCGATACGCCCGAAACCATTGATCGCGACACGAACGGTCATAATCGTCATCCTCCGGAAATACGGGATTGCGTTGCTGCGGCGGGTTCTAACCGCTTGACCGCGCGTGAGCAATCTCGGCGGGCGAGTGTGAGGAATGCGTTAAACTCACAGCCCCGCCATCGGTTCCTGCCGCCGTGGCGCGCCTCAGCCCAGGCGGCTTTTTGCCGCCGCCGCCACCGCCTCGGGCGTGATGCCGAAATGCCTGTAGAGGGCCTCGATCGGGGCCGAGGCGCCGAAGCCCGACATGCCGACGAAGCCGTCCTTCTTGCGGAGGTATGCGTCCCAGCCCTGGCGGACGCCCGCCTCGACGGCGACCCGCACGGTGTCGGTGCCCAGCATCTCGAGCTGATAGGCCTCGTCCTGGGCGTCGAACAGTTCGAAGCAGGGGACGGAGACGACGCGGGTGCCGACGCCGTCCTTCTGCAGCAGGTCGCGGGCAGCGAGCGCGATGGCGACTTCCGAGCCGGTGGCGAGCAGTGTCACCTGCGCCCTGCCGGTGGCCGGCGCCAGTTCATAGGCGCCGCGGGCGCATTTGTTCTCGGGCACGTGGGTGAGGCGCACGGTGGGCAGGTCCTGGCGGGTCAGCGCCAGGATGGAGGGCATGTCGGGGTGGTCGAGCGCCAGTTCCCAGCATTCCGCCGTCTCGATCGCATCCGCGGGCCTGAAGACGAGGAGGTTCGGGATGGCGCGGAGCGCGGCCAGGTGTTCGACCGGCTGGTGCGTGGGTCCGTCCTCGCCGAGGCCGATCGAATCATGCGTCATCACATAGACGACGCGGATGCCCATCAACGCCGAGAGGCGGATGGCGGGGCGGCAGTAGTCGGTGAAGACGAGAAAGGTGCCGCCGTAGGGAATGATGCCGCCGTGGAGCGCGAGGCCGTTCATGGCCGCCGCCATGCCGTGCTCGCGGATGCCGTAATGGATGTAGCGCCCCGAATAGTCGGCGGCCGTGATCGGCTTGTGGGTGGCGGTCTTGGTGTTGTTGGAGCCGGTGAGATCGGCCGAGCCGCCGATCGCCTCGGGGAGCACCGGGTTGATCACTTCCAGCGCCATCTGGGAGGATTTCCGCGTCGCCCATTTCGGCTTGTCGGCGGCGAGCTTCTCCTTGTGGGCCAGGATCGCGTTCCGCACCGGCTCGCCGATCTCGGCCCGGAGCGCCTTCTCGAACTCGGCCGATTTGGGCGAGGTCGAGAGGCGCTTCTTCCAGGCCGCGGCTTCCGCCTTGCCGCGTTCCCCGGTCGCCGCCCAGCCGGCCTGCACGGCGGCCGGGATCTCGAAGGGGGCGGCGGACCAGCCGAGCGCCGCCCGGGCACCGGCGATTTCCTCCTCGCCCAGGGGCGAACCGTGGGTGGCGGCGGTGCCCTGCTTCTTCGGCGCGCCGCGGCCGATCACCGTCTTGCAGGCGATGAGGCTGGGGCGGTCGGATTTCCTCGCCGCCTCGATCGCGGCGGCGACGGCTTCCGGATCATGCCCGTCGACCGCTTGCGTCGCCCAGCCGACCGCCTTGAAGCGGCCGATATGGTCCTCGCTGGTCGAGAGCGCGGTGGGGCCGTCGATGGAGATGCCGTTGTCGTCGAACAGCACGATCAGACGGTTCAACCGCAGGTGCCCGGCGAGCGAGATCGCCTCCTGGCTGATCCCCTCCATCAGGCAGCCGTCGCCGGCGATCACATAGGTGTGGTGGTCGACGAGATCGGCGCCGAATCGCGCCGCCATGATGCGTTCGCCGAGCGCCATGCCGACGGCGGTGGCGAGGCCCTGGCCGAGCGGGCCGGTGGTGGTTTCGATTCCCGCCCCGTGGCCGTATTCCGGATGCCCAGCGGCGGGCGAGTGGAGCTGGCGGAAGTTCTTGAGAACATCGATGTCCCAGCCGGGATAGCCGGTCAGGTGCAGCAGCCCGTAGAGCAGCATGGAACCATGGCCGGCCGAGAGCACGAAACGGTCGCGATCGGGCCAGTTCGGCTGTGCCGGATCGAATTTCAGGAAGCGGCTGAACAGGACGGTCGCCACGTCCGCCATGCCCATCGGCATGCCGGGATGGCCGGAATTGGCCTTCTGCACGGCGTCCATGGCGAGAACCGCGAGGGCATTGGCCATGTCGCGATGCGGGGCGACGGAAGCGGGCTTCGATTCGGGCATGTCGGAGGCGATCTCGGGCTGGGCTTCGAGGAGCGGGGGCCTACATGACGGGGCGGCATCCCGCCGTCAACCCGCTTCGTTGACGGCACTCGGGTACGGTTACTATGTTCGCCCCTCGCGCGGCCCGCGTGAGCTTGCGATTCTCCCTAGGCCCCATGACAGACATGCAACCCGCGCAGGACCGTTTGAGACGCGCCGTCGAGCGCATCGAGCAGGCCGTGGCGCGTCCGGAGGTCAGCACCGCGACCACGGCGGCGGCCCGGGGCGAGCTTCTGGCGCTGCAGGCGGAACGCGACCAGCTGGGGCGGGCGCTGGCCCAGGCGAAGTCCGACAACGTGGCGCTGCGCGCCGTGGCCGACCAGGTCGCCTCGCGGCTCGACCGCGCGATCGACCAGCTCCGCCTGCTGCTCGGCCGTTGAGGGATAGGGACATGGCCCAGGTTTCGATCATCGTGAACGGGCGCAGCTATCAGGTGGGCTGCGACGAGGGCGAGGAAGACAAGGTCCAGGGTCTGGGCCAGGCGCTGGACGAGCGCGTGCAGCAGATCGCCCAGGCCGTCGGCCAGGTCGGCGAGGCCCGGCTTATGCTGCTCGCCTCGCTCACCATGGCCGACGACCTGGCCGAGGCGCAGGCCGAGAACGAAGCGCTGCGCAACGCCTTGAAGAACGCCAAGGAACAGCCCCTGGGGGACAGCGCGGCCGATCTGGCGGCGCTCGCCAGACGGCTGGAGGTGGTTGCCGAACGGCTCGAGGGCGCCTAACTAGGAGGGGTGGACGGTTTGCTGGTCCCCTCGTTAGGCCTTCAATCCCCGGGGCCAATGAATCTCTCCTGGGAGCTGTCTCTGGCGAGACCCTGGTTTCGACACGCGGCGCCCACCTGGTAAACAGGGCCTGGAGGGATGAATCGGCCGACGGTTGTACTGGCGCCGTCCACACCTCGAGCGCCCCAGCCTCATGAATGATCCGGGCTTCGACAAAACCGCGCTCCGCCGCCGTCTGCGTGCCCTGCGGGCCGCCGCGGTCTCGCCACTCCTGGCCGTCGACCTGCGGGATCGCTTTCTGGGCGCCATCGCGCTGCCGCAGGGGAGCGTCGTCGCGGGCTATCGCGCCGCCGGCAGCGAGATGGACCCGGACCCCCTGATGCAGGCGCTGGCGGCCCGCGGTTTCGCGCTGGCGCTGCCCTGCATCGTCGCGCCCGATCTGCCGCTTCTCTTCCGCGCCTGGGCGCCGGGCGATCCGCTCGCGCCGGGCAAGCTCGGCATCATGGAGCCGTTGCCGGCCGCGCCGGTGCTGCGGCCCGGCGTCGTCCTGGTGCCGCTGCTGGGCTTCGACCGGCGCGGCCGCCGGCTGGGACAGGGCGGCGGGTTCTACGACCGCACGCTGGCGGGGCTGCGGGCGCTCGCCGTCGGGCTTGCCTACGCCGTCCAGGAGGTCGACGCTGTGCCGGTCGAAGCCTGGGACAGGAAGCTCGACTGGATCGTGACCGAACGCGAGGCATTGAGGACGTGAGGGTTCTGTATTTCGGCGACGTGGTCGGGCGGACCGGGCGCGAGGCGCTGGTGGCCGCTCTTCCCGGCCTGCGCCAGCGGCTAAAGATCGATTTCGCCATCGCCAACGGGGAGAATGCCGCCGGCGGCTTCGGTATCACGGGCAAGATCTGCGCCGAGTTCTATGCCGCGGGCGTGGATGCCATCCTCACCGGCAACCATGCCTGGGACCAGAAGGAGACGCTCTCCTACATCAACGGCGATCCGAAGCTGCTGCGGCCGCACAACTTCCCCGCCGGCACGCCGGGCAAGGGGGCGGCGGTCTTCGCCACCACGCGGGGCAAGAAGGTCGGCATCATCCACGTCATGGGCCGGGTCTTCATGGACCCGCTGGACGATCCCTTCGCCTGCGTGGCGGGCGAGCTGTCGAAAATGCGCCTCGGCGGCAGCGTCGATTTCCTGCTGGTCGACATCCACGGCGAGGCGACATCCGAGAAGATGGCCATGGGCCATTTCTGCGACGGCCGCGCCTCGGCGGTGGTCGGCACGCACAGCCATGTGCCGACGGCCGACGCGCAGATCCTGCCCGGCGGCACCGCCTATCAGACCGATGCCGGCATGTGCGGCGACTACAACTCGGTGATCGGCATGGACAAGGCCGAACCCCTCAACCGTTTCATGCGCAAGATCCCCGGCGGCAAATTCGAACCGGCGAGCGGCGAGGCGACGCTCTGCGGCGTCTTCGTGGAGACCGACGACAAGACCGGCCTCGCGCTCCGCATCGAGCCGGTGCGGGTGGGCGGAAGGCTGAAGGAGAGCGTGCCGACGGTGTAGTTTTCCAACAAGAAATTGGGAGGAAGCAATGCGTGGTCTTCGGGGCAAGAACGTGATCGTCACCGGTGCGGCGAGCGGCATCGGCCGTGCCGTGGCCGAACGGCTGGCCGAGGAGGGGGCGGCCGTGGCCATCCTCGACATGAACAAGGAAGGCGCCGAGACGGCGGCCGGATCGATCCGGCAGGCCGGGCTGAAGGCGGCCGCCTATGGCGTCGACATCACCGACTATGCCGCGGTGGCGGCGGCGGTGGCGGCTTTCGAGCAGGCGGCCGGGCCGGTCGAGGGACTGGTCAACAATGCCGGCTGGGACAAGGCCGGGCCTTTCGCGAAGTCGAGCCCGGCCGACTGGAAGAAGATCGTCGACATCAACCTCTACGGGCCGCTCAACGTGACGCACGCGGTGCTGCAGGGCATGGCGGCAAGGGGCAAGGGGCGGGTCGTCAACATCGCCTCGGACGCGGGGCGCGTCGGGTCATCGGGCGAGGGCGTCTACTCCGCCTGCAAGGGCGGTATCATCGCCTTCGGCAAGACCCTGGCGCGTGAGCACGCCAAAGCCGGCATCTCAGTCAACACCGTGGCGCCGGGGCCGACGGACACGCCGCTCCTCGCCAGCTTCGATCCGTCGGGGAAGCTGCCAGAAGCCCTGAAGGCCGCGATCCCGATGCGGCGGTTGGCCCAGCCGTCGGACTATCCCGGCATCATCGCCTTCCTGCTGTCGGACGACGCCGCCTTCATCACCGGCCAGGTGATCAGCGTCTCGGGCGGTCTGACGATGCACGGGTAGCATCTTCGAGCATGGCAAAGACGCTTATCTTCAGCCGCGACGCTCGAAAGGCCCTCGAAGCCATTCCGCAGCCCTCTCGGGGGATGATCGTGAGCAAGGTTTGCCTCTATGCCGAGCATCCCGATGCCTTGAACAACATGGTCAAGGCCTTGGCTGGCTCCCGCTTCTTGCGGCTTCGCGTCGGCGACTATCGGGTGATTTTCGAGGAAAGCAGCGATAAGATCGACGTGTTGCGCATTGGCCATCGCAGTAAAGTCTATGATTGAGCAGTAACGTCATGAACAAGCCGGTCTTCTTCACGATGCCGACGGGCGACGAGGCCGTTATCTTGATGCGGCCCGATTATGATCGCCTGATCGAGACCGCAGAGGATGCGATCGATATCGCCGAAGCGGAACGGATTTCCCGAGAGATCCGAGAAGGTCAGCAGGAGGCGGTACCTCTCGCTGTCGTCGAGCGGCTTTGCGGCGACGAAAGCCGGCTCCTCGTTTGGCGCGAATATCGGGGCTTGAGCGTCGATGAGTTGGCCGCTGCTGGTGCTGTGCCCGCAGATGTGATCGACGGCATCGAGGCCAGCCGGATCGATCCGCCGGTGAGCGTCCTGAAGGCGCTGGCGACGGCGCTCAAGGTCGATATCGACGATCTTATCCCGCGCTGATGCCGCCCAGGATCATCGCCGTCGCTTCCTCGGCCACGGCGGAAACCGGCTTGCGGCCGGGCTTGTACCATTCGGTGGCGTAGTTGAGCGTGCCGAGGATCAGCATGCGCATGAGGCCGAGGTCGGCCTCGGGGCGGATGGCGCCGGTCTCGCGGCCGTATGTCAGCATGCCCTGCCAGATCTCGCCGTATTCCTCGCGCAAGGGCCAGACGCGCGCGCGGACCTCGGCGGGCACCTGGCCGATGATGCGGATATCGGCCGAGGTGTAGTCGGTCAGGCTCAGGAGCGTGTCGAGATGGCCGTGCACCGCGGCTGTCAGCCGGTCGCGGAAGGTGGCATCGAGGGGCAGGGCCGCGAGGCGGCTCTTCACCGCCTCCAGCACCAGCGTGGTGCCGATGCGCAGCACTTCCTCGACCAGTTCCTCCTTGGAGCCGAAGTGATAGTAGAGGCTGGCGGTCTTCAGGCCGGCCGCGTCGGCGATGTCGTTCAGCGTGGTGGCGGCATAGCCGTGTTCGCGGAAGATGCGGGCGGCCGCGTCCAGCACGCGCTCGCGCGTCGCCGCCGACTTCTTCTGCACCGTTGCGATCGCACCCAAGGCCGCCGCTCCACGCTTGACGATGCCTATTTTCTAACTAACATTAGATAGAAATCAAGCGTGCCGTACGGGTCGATCGCCTGTCGGGAGGATAAGAGCATGCAGCATTCGGTTCAGGTGGAAGAAGCGCGCCGGCTGTTCGATCTGATGGCCCGCGGCACCACGCATTTCGCTCCCGATGTCTGGCACGAGCCGGCGGACGTCTATTCCAATCCGGAACGCCTGGCGGCCGAGCGCGACCGCCTCTTCCGCGGCCGGCCGATCGCGGTTGCCTTGTCCGCCGACCTGCCCAATCCCGGCGACTACATGACCGAGGATCTGGGCCCCGCGCCATTGTTGCTGGTCCGCGCGCCGGATGGCGTGGTGAAGGCCTTTCTCAACGTCTGCCGGCATCGCGGTGCGCGCGTCGCCAACGGCACCGGCTCGAAGGCGAAGCGCTTCATCTGCTCCTATCACGCCTGGACCTACGACACCTCGGGCAACCTGATCGGCATTCCCGAGAAGGAGGCCTTCGACGGGATGGACTGCGCGGCCCGCGGCCTCACGCCGCTGCCCGTCGTGGAGCGCCATGGCACCATCTTCGTGCGCTTCGATCCGCAGGCGACGCTCACGCCGGAGGAGACCTTCGGGCCGCTCGACGAGCAGTTCGCCTCCTACGGCTTCGGCGCGTTCCACCTCTACGAACGGCGCACGGTGACGGTGCCGATCAACTGGAAGCTCGTCATCGACGGCTTCCTCGAGGCCTATCACCTGCGCTCGCTGCACAAGAAGACGGTGGAGCCGATCTTCCTGTCGCGCCACTGCACCGGCGACAGTTTCGGCGACCACGTGCGGATGATCATTCCCCGCCGGTCCTTCCCGCAGATGAAGGAGCAGCCGGAGCAGAGTTGGGACCTGGTCCGCCACACCGCCATCATCTACGTGCTGTTCCCCAATACCGTCTTCGTGGTGCAGGGCGACCACCTGGAGACCTGGCACTGCTATCCGTCCGGCAACAAGACCGACGAATGCACCTTCCATCTCGGCTTCTACATCCCCGAGCCGGCGGTGAGCGAGAGCGCCAAACGGCATTGGGACAAGAACATGGACCTCGTCGTCAGCACCGTGCTGGCGGAGGACATCCCCACCTCGCGCGGCATCCAGGACGGGTCCAGCTCGGGTGCGCAGACGCATATCGTCTTCGGGCGGAACGAGCCGGCCCTGATCGGCTATCACCGGGCGCTGCGCGACGCGCTCGCCGCCTAGAACCGGATACAGGAGATCTCCCATGCATGTCGGCATGACCACCTTCTTCCAGAACCTCGGACCGCATTCCGACGCGCAGGTCTATGCGCATGAGATGGCGATGGCGGAACTGGCCGAGCCGATGGGCTTCGATTCCATCTGGTCGGCCGAGCACCATTTCGACCACTACACCATGTGCCCGAACGTGGCCCAGTTCCTGACCTGGATGGCCGCGAAGACAAGCAAGGTGAAGCTCGGCTCCATGGTAATGGTACTGCCCTGGCACGATCCGGTGCGGGTGGCCGAAGAGATCTCGGTGCTGGACCACCTGTCGGGCGGGCGCGTCATCCTCGGCATCGGCCGGGGCCTCGGCCGCATCGAGTTCGAGAATTTCCGCCTCGACATGAACGAGAGCCGCGAGCGCTTCACCGAGTATGGCGCCGCGCTGCTGACGGCGCTCGAGACCGGCTGGATCGAATCGGACGGCGCGCATTACAAGCAGCCCCGGGCCCAGATCCGTCCGCGCCCGATCAAGAGCTTCCGGGGGCGCACCTATGCCGCGTCGGTCTCGCCGCAGTCGCTCGAGATCATGTGCAAGCTGGGCGTCGGCCTCCTCGTCATCGCCCAGAAGCCCTGGGAGACGACGGTGAAGGAGCTTTCCGAATACCGCGAACGCTACACGGTGGTGAACGGCGCCGAGGCGCCGAAGCCCTTGATCGCGAGCTTCGTCGCCGTGCACGAGGACGAGGGCGTCGCGAAGGAGATGTTCGAGAAATACATCCGCGGCTACAGCCGCTCGGCGCTCGAACACTACGAGTTCCACAACGAGGGTCTCGCCGACATCAAGGGCTACGAGTACTACGGCAAGCTGGCGCAGAACATAAAGAAGCACGGCATGGACGCCTTCGTCAGCTTCCTCTCCGAGCTGCAGGTCTGGGGCACGCCCGACCAGGTCTACGAGAAGATGCTGTCGCATCACCGCATGGCCGGCACCGCCGGCTGCATGGCGGCCTTCTCCTACGGCGGCATGCCGCACGAGATGGCGCGGGCCAACCAGCGCCTGTTCGTCGAGAAGGTGCTGCCGCGCCTGCAGGCGGTGAAGGTGGATGTCGAGGTCGGCGCCGGGGCGCCGCTGGAACTGGCGGCGGAGTGAGAGCGGGCACGCCGGAGCGCAGCCGCAGGAGAGGAGAAAAATCCTTCCCGCAAGATGCCGTCATTCGTTTGACAGATGTAGTGGCGACTTACATGTCGGCTGCGTCAGGCCTGGACAGATGAGATTCAGTCAAGATTAACAACAGCATAGGAATTGGCCCACAAATTGCGATGAGGCTCCCGCAGTCGTTTCGACAGATTATGGGAGCGAATCATGAAGCCACGCATATTTGGTCTTTTGATCGCCGCTGGGTTGCTTTCCGCCGCTGGCAATCCTGCCGCCGCCGCGCCCTGCACCGGGGTGACCTTCGGTGCGTCCTTCACCTCCGCCTATACCTGCAACGACCTGGGTACGCCCGCCTCGATCCCCGCCAACCTGGGCGGCATCGCGTTCCTGGACAACGACACGCTGCTCCTCGGCGGCGCGGCGAATCAGGCGGGCGGGGCGATCTACCGGATCGGCGTCGTTCGCGACGCGGACAATCACATCACCGGCTTCAGCGGTGGGGGCTCGGTCTTCGCGAGCGCCCCGTTCGTCGATGGCGGGATCGCCTTCGGGCCGAACAACGTGCTCTTCGCGACGGGCTATCCGAACAATACGCTGCTCCAGTACAAGCCGGGCAGCACCGTTCCCGACAAGGTGATCAACCTCTCGGCGCTCGCCGGCACCGATGTGGGAAGTTCCGTCGGCGCGCTCAACTTCGTGCCCGCCGGATTCGACGGCGCCGGGCAGCTCAAGCTGGTCAGCTACAACACCGGCCAGTTCTATACGGCGACCCTTGCCCCGGATGCCGACGGTACTTTCGACGTTACGGTGGAACTGGAGGTCACGCTGCCGGGCGGACCGGAAGGTCTCGTCTACGTCAGCGGCGCGAATGACGGATTCGATGCCGACAGCATTCTGATCTCGGAATACGGCTTCGGGTCGGTGGGTGCCTACGAGATCGACGCCAACGGCGATCCGATCCTGGGCACGCGCGAAGTCTTCCTGAGCGGCCTCACCGGCGCCGAAGGCGCGGTGATCGATCCGCTGACCGGCGACTTCCTGTTCTCCACCTTCGGTGGCGGCAACCGGGTGCTGGTCATCAGCGGTTTCGAGGCGCCGGAGCCGCCGCCGTCGGCCATTCCGGAGCCGGCGACACTGATCCTCCTGGGGGGAGCGATGATCGGCATCGGCATTCTGCGCCGGCGCCGGTCCTGACCGGGGGGCGAGGGCGCGCGCCAGCAAGCCGTGGCGCGCGCCCTTCAGCCTTCTCCGGTCAGTTTCAGTCCGAGGATGCCGGCGGCGATCAGGCCGATGCAGATGATGCGGGCGGGCGCGGCGCTCTCCCCGAAGAGGAGAATGCCCACCAGCACCGTCCCCAAGGTGCCGATGCCGGTCCATACCGCATAGGCCGTGCCGAGGGGCAGGGTCTTCATCGACAATCCGAGCAGGCCGACGCTCGCCAGCATGGCGACGATGGTGATGGCCGCGGGCAGCGGGCGCGACAGGCCATCGGATAGTTTCAGGCCGGCAGCCCAGCCGATTTCCAGCACGCCTGCCGCGAAGAGAATGACCCAAGCCATGACGGCCTCCTTCAGGATGCCGGCAGGGTCGTCCCCACCCGAAAATCGGGATACGGCCGGGTCGTCCCGGCGACACCCTATGTGGCGCGGGTGTGTCCGGATTTCAAGGCCGCCTCCACCGCCTCGGCGACCTGGCCCATGACGGTGCGGATCGGCGCTGCATCCGCCTTGGCCCGCGCCAGCACGGTGGCGCCGTCCATCGAGGCCACGATCCAGGTGGCGAGATCGCGCGCGCGCTCCGCCGCCAGCCCTTCACTCTCCAGCGCGGCGGCGAAAGCCGCCTCCCAGGCGGCATAGCCGCTCGCGCAGGCACGGCGCACGGTTTCCGCCTCGCCTGCCATTTCAACCGTCACCGCGGTGAGCGGGCTGCCGTCGCGAAACCTGCTCTCCTCCATCCAGCCGGCGAGGCGGTTTGCGAAATGCCGGATCGCCCTTGCCGTGTTCCCCTCGCTCGCCAGGGTCCCGGCCAGCGTTTCGAGGAAGATACCGGCGCCGCGTTCCATCGCGGCCACCGCCAGTTCCTCCTTGCCGCCGGGGAAATAGTGGTAGAGCGAGCCCTTGGGCGCCTTGCTCTTCTCCACGATCTCGTTCAGCCCGACGGCCGCATAGCCGCGCCGGGAGAACAGTCGCATCGTCTTGTCGACGATGCGCTCGCGCGTGCCGAGCGCCATTCCTCATCCTTCGGTCAGGTACTGGACAGCCACCCCTCCGGCCGCCAGTATTATAACGACTGGTCTATATATAAAAGAGGTTCGTACCGATGTCGACGACAGTACCGGTGGGGGCGGTGCCCACGGGTTTCGCCCTGTCCGTCCGTTCGAGCAACCTGCTCGATCTCCTGGGACCGATCTATGAAGCCGGCGAGGGCGCCGGGTACCGCATCGGCCTGCGCGCCGACCAGCGGCACAGCAATACCAAGGGCATGTGCCATGGTGCCGTGCTCGCCATGCTGGCCGATGTCTTCCTGGGCCGGCTCTGCGCGCTCAGCCGCGAGCCGCGACTGAACCTCGTCACCGGCGGCCTCACGCTCGCCTATCTCTCGGCGGCGAGAAGCGGCGACTGGCTGGAAACGACGGGGCAGGTCGACCGGATCGGCCGGGCCACCGCCATATCGACCGGACTGGTGCTGGCCAATGGCAAGCCGGTGCTGCGCGCGACCGGCACGTTTCAGGTGATCTGACCGCGGAGCCTCAGAAGTCGGAAGGGCCGAGCGTATAGGAGGTATGTCCGGCCTTGGCATAGGCCTTCTCGGCCACGGTCAGCACCTTGTCGCGATGGACGTCGAAGGCGTGAAGCCAGCCCGTTTCGTCATCGACCGTGGCGGGCTCCAGCGCGAGCAGGGCGTCGGCGGCGACCATGAAGGCCACCTCGATCACGCCGTCATGGCCCCAGAACCGCACGCAATCGCGGCTGCGATCATAGGAGCGGCTGGCGTTGGGGAAGTTGAGAGCCATCGCCCCACCATAGGCCGATCCATGCCGCCTGTCCGATCGCCGTCAGGCGGCCGCCTTCGCCTCGGTCCCCTTCGCCGCCTCGCGGATCATCATGGCCGCCTTCTCGGCGATCATGATCACCGGCGCGTTGGTATTGCCCGAGACCAGGGTCGGCATAATCGACGCATCGACCACCCGCAGCCCCTCCATGCCCCGCACCCGCAAGCGGTCGTCCACCACCGCCATCGGGTCCGAACCCATCTTGCAGGTGCCGACCGGGTGATAGACGGTGACGCCGTTCCTGCGCGCGAAGTCGAGCAGTTCGTCGTCGCGCTGCAATCCCGCACCCGGGTCGTTCTCGGAATCGATATAAGGGGCGAGCGCCGGCGCGCCGGCGATGTCCCGCGCGATCCTCATGCCGCCGATCAGCGTTCGGCGGTCGTTCTCCTGCGCGAGGAAATTCGGCCGGATGGCCGGCGGCGCCATCGGATCGGCCGATTTCACGTGGATGCTGCCGCGGCTGTCGGGGCGCAGCTGGCAGGGGCCCATGGTCATGCCCGGCCGGTTGTCCAGGATGCGCTTCTTCGGGTCGCGGAAGCTGCCATGCACGATGGTGTACTGGATGTCGGGTGTCTCCAGTTCCGGACGCGTCCGCACATAGCCGCAGACGACGCCGGCCGCGAAGGTGAGAAGGCCGCGGCGGCGAAGGGCGTAGTTCAGCACTTCCTTCGCCATGTTGAACCCGCGCGTCTGCTCGTTCAGCGTGATCCTCTGCTTCACCCACCAGGTCATGCGGACGATGTAATGGTCCTGGTAGTTCTCCCCCACGCCGGGCAGCGCATGACGAACGCCGATACCCTGCGCCTGCAGAACCTCCGGCCGGCCGATGCCCGAGAGCTCCAGGATCTGCGGCGACTGTACGGCGCCGGCGCAGAGGATCACTTCGCGGCGGGCCCGGGCCTGCTTCTGCTGTCCGCCCTGCCGCCAGGCGACGCCCACGGCGCGCTTGCCCTCCAGGAGCAGGCCGGTGGTATGTGCCTCGATCTCCAGCTTCAGGTTCGGCCGTCCCATCGCCGGTTCGAGGAAGGCCTTCTTGGTCGACCACCGCCGCCCGTTCTTCATCGTCACCTGGAAATAGCCGAAGCCTTCCTGGTTGCCTGAGTTGTAGTCGGGGTTCCGCGGATAGCCGCGTTCCTCGGCCGCATCGATGATCCTGTCGAGCAGTTCGGCCTTCTCATAGGCATCGCGCACGTTGAGGGGGCCGCCCTTGCCTCGCCATTCGGCGGGCGCGCCCTCCCAGTTCTCCGATTTGCGGAAAACCGGCAGCACGTCGTCCCAGGACCAGCCGCGGTTGCCCATCTGGGCCCAGCCGTCGTAGTCGCGGGCCTGTCCGCGCACATAGACCATGCCGTTGATGGAACTCGATCCGCCCAGCACCTTGCCGCGCGGGATCGGGATCTGGCGGTCGTGGGTATAGGCTTCCGGCTCGGTCTCGAAACGCCAGTTCAGCCCCGGCATGTCGATCGTCTTCACATAGCCGACGGGGATATGGATCCAGGGGTTGCTGTCCTTGCCGCCGGCTTCCAGCAGCAGCACGGTGACGGCCGGGTCCTCGCTCAGGCGCGCGGCCAGCGTACAGCCGGCCGAACCGGCGCCGACGATGATGTAATCGTACTCCGACATGCTCTTGCTTCCCCGGGGCATTTCCTCTGCGGGGAAGATTAGCAGGTTCGATTCAGCTGTCGCCGACGATGACGAAAGGGGCCCAGACGGTCGGGTGGGCCAAGGGCCCCTGATCCATGAGGGCGAGTTGCCCCTCTCGAACGGCGGCCGCCTTGCCCGCCGCCGGCGCCTTGGCATAGGCATCGAAGACGCGAGCCATCATCGTCGCGGTGGGCTTGGAGAAGACCGGCCAGTGCGAGGCGACGACGCTGCGCGCGCCGGCATAGAAGAAGGCCCGGGCCAGCCCGGAAAGCGCATCGCCCGTGAGTTCGCCTCCGGGCCCGGCCGTGTTGCAGGCCGAGAGCACCACCCAGTCGGCGTTCAGCTTCAGGTTGGCGATCTCGCTGGCGTCGAGCAGGCCGTCGATCCGGCCCGATCGGGCCGAAGGCGGCGTCAGCGCCAGCGCGGGTTCGTTCAGGCAGCGCGCCTCTCCCGAAAGCAGGCCGTGCGTGGCGAAATAGACCACGCGATAGCGCGACAGGTTGGCGCCGGTGACCGCCTGTTCGCTGGCCTGGATGCCGGTGGCGACCTTGGTGTCACCGGCGCCGAGGGCGCGGGCCACCGCCTTCGCCTCGTCCGCCGTCTCGGGCAGGCGGGGCAGTCTGCGTACGACTGCCGGGTCGATGCCGGCATCCATCCGGCAGGTGTTGATGACCTCGCCCAGGCCACGCGTCTCCGTCACCCCGGCGCTGAAAGTGGGATCGGCGAAGCCGATGAAGGGTTCGGGCGCCGCCGGCTTCGCGGCGGCCCGGCGCAGATCGGCGAATGAGCGCAGCGAGGTCGCGACCGCCAGCACATAGCGGCGCGCCAGCCAGGGCTGGCCGGCATAGCCGTTCCCCTGCGGCGGGTCGGTCAGCAGCACGCCGAGCGGCAGGCTCTGCAGGGCCCCGCCCTGCACCAGGGTGATATGCCGGACCCCGGCGAGCGCCGCCTCGACCGGCTTGAACAGCTCGATGTAGAGCCTGTGCGCGGCCGGCAGGTCGAAGGGCCGCTCGCGCCCGCCCTGCCAGTCGAGACCGGCGCGCAGGCCCGCCACCGCGCCCTCGATATCTTCCGCCTTCAGGGCCGAGGCGCCGACGGCCACCGCCCCGCCGGCGCGGATGACGATGCTGTAGGTGCCGCTGCTGCTGGGCAGGATCTGCATCAGCGCCTCGTCGCCCTTCAGCATGGCGCCGAGATCGGCGGGCGTGACCGGCTGCGTCGCCACCAGCGCGGCATAGCGCGGGAAGCCCGCCTGCAACTGCCGCTCGGCGGTGGCGATCTCGCCGGCGGCCTTCTCCAACTCGGCCTGCAGCCGGGCATCGCGGGCCGGATCGGGCTTCTGGCTTTCGGCCGCGGCGTTGCGGGCGATGCTGGCGCGAATTTCAATCTCGCGCTTCACAGCGTCCTGCAGGGCCCGGGCGGCGGTGCCGGTGCCCGCATCGGCCGCTTCCAGCCGGGCCGCCATCTTGTTGATCGCATCCGAGGTGACGCCGCCGCCCGGCTGTTGGGCGACCATGGCGGCGAGTTCGAGGGCGCGTTTCGCCTTCGACGGATCGCTGTTCGCCACCTGCATCAGAATGTTGATGGCGAAACCCGCCTGGCCGACGCCGATGCCGAGGCCGCCCGGTGGCTCCTTCGCCGTCACGCTCACCGCGCGGTCGATGATCGGGAAGGCGGCCGCCGGCCCCTGTTCGCGTGCCGTGGCGACGGCGAGGTACAGGAGCGCGCTGCCGAGCCGGCTGCCGTCGCCGAAAAGCCGCTCGCGCATCTCGACCGCCTTCTGGAAATCGGCCCGCGCATCGGCGGCCCGCCCCAGTCGCAGCTTGGCATCGCCGGTGACGTAATAGGCATTGGCGATCAGCGGGTGGATCGACCCATAGCCCTGGAACAAGAGCGGCAGGGTTTCGTCGCCGGCCGAGATCACGTCCGGGTAGCGGCCGAGCTGGCCCAGCACGTCCATTTCGAACAGTGCCGAATGGCCGAGGGAGCGGGCGTTCAGCTTGCGGTCGCGGCGGACCTGCAGGCTCTGGCGCATGAAGTCCAGGGCCTTGTCGCCCTCTCCCTGGCGCAAGGCGAGGCCGCCCCGATAGGCCAGCACGCGGCCTTCGTCGTCGGCGGCCGGGGACAGTTTCGCCCGCTTCTCGGCTTCGGCCAGCGCCGTCTCGGAATCATCCAGGCGGTACATCATGTAGTAGACGAGGCCGAGATCGGCATAGGCGCGGCCCAGGGCGGCGCTGTCCGCCCCCAGCATCCGGCCCCAGACGTCGATCAGTTGCCGCGCCGTCTTCTCCGCATCGCCGAGGCGGCGGGCATAGACCTGGGACAGCACCAGTTCCTTCAGGTCGGCGATCACCTGCTGGTCGCCGACGGCGATCCTGGCGGCGTCGGTCTGGTACTGGGTTTCCCAGGCGCGGATGAGCGCGGTGCGGCTGCCGTCGCCGCCCCCGGTGGCGGGCCGCACCCCGTCATGCACCGCGATCGCCGCCTCGGCCACCGCGAGATTGGTCGGCATCGCCTCGACCAGCCAGCCGTTCCCCTCGTGGCGCGTCGCCATGGCCACCATCGGGAAACCGCCGTCGCGCGCCTTGCAGGTGCGATAGGCGGCGGGACCGCCCAGCACCGTGCTCGCCTTCACGCCGTCGCAATCGGCGATCCGCAGGGGATAGGCGCGGGCCCAGGTGCCTTCGAGGATGATGACTTCCGGCTTGAACCGCTCGCTCGCCCTGAAGGTCTGCAGGATGGCGCTCGGCTGCCGCCAGGTGCCGCAGAACAGACCGAAGCGGTCGACGTTCTCCTGGGATCTCTGGGTCAGGCGCAGCTTGCACTCCTCGCCCGACAGGTTGCGGCCGACGCCCAATTCGTCACCCACAGCCTTGAAGCGGGTTTGGGCAGCGGCCGGCAGCGCGAGGGCGGCAGCAAGGAGAAGGGGAGCGAGGAGGCGCGTGGCGGCATGGCTCCATGAAGTCGGTCGGGTCGACATGGCGGTGGGCACCCCTCTCTCGATCGTGATCGCTCAAGCCTCCAGCGCCGCGAGGCACGCCGTTTCGGCCAGCACCCTGCGCGCCCGTTCCCTCGGCTCGCCCCGCAACGCAGCATAGCCCTCCCGCAGAGAGGTGAGGCATTTCGCCTGGTAGGCGAAGGGGGCCTGCTCGTAGCGCCGGCCGAGGAGGTCGAGCGCGAAGGAGGGCGCCTTCGCCGCCACGGCCTCGGCATTGGCCACGAGGAAGGGCAGGTAGACCTCGCCCGCGTGCCGCAGCAGCGCCGTCACCGCGGCCGGAAGCGGTGCCGCCGGATCGATCCAGTCGCCCTCCTCGCCCGAGGCGTCGTCGAGCTGGCGCACCCAATGTTCGACCATCGGCGCGCTGGTCCGGATCAAGCGGGAGGGCGTCGGGTCGGTGTCGAGCGTCTTCAGCTGGCCGAACAGGCCGAAGTCGGCGAGCGAGGGGCGGCTGCCGAACAGATGGCGGCCGTGACCCACATGCGTCTCGAGAATGGACAGCAGGCGCGTGAAGCTCTGCTTGATCACCGGGGCGTTCGCGGCCGAGCAGCCGACCAGCGCCATGCGTCCCACCTGGCGGTCGCGGATGGCCTTAGCCGCGGCTTCGAACTCCGCGCCGCGCAAGGCGGGATAGGAATCGGCGATGATCCAGCGGGCGCAGTAGTCCTGGTCCTCCGGCAGTTCCCAGCGATACAGGAACATCGCCTTGGTCAGCCACTCGTCCGCCATGTCCTCGATCAGGTGCGAGAGGAAGGCGTGAGCAGGGTCGTCCGGCAGGATCGACCGCTGGCCCGGATGCCGGCGCTCCAGGGCATAGGCGATGGGTGTCGAATCGAGCAGGAATTCGCCGCTGTCGGGCAGCGCCAGCACCGGCACCAGCTGGACCTTGAGGCCCTTCAGCGCCTCGCGCTCGGCCGGCGTGCGCAACACCCAGTCGTGCGGGATGCGGCGGTAGCGCATGATGGCGCGCAGCTTCATCGAATAGGGCGAGCCGTTGCCCCCGATCAGCCGGTAGCGGTCGTTCATTTCTTCCTCCCCTTTGGGGCGGGAGTGTAGCGCAGGGCTCTGTATGCTGGGCAATCCCATGCGCCGGCATCCCTTCATCGACCTGTTTCGCGACCGCCCGCTCCGCACGCTCTGGACCGGCCTCGTCTTCTCCGCGCTCGGAGACCAGGTGCAGGCGATCGCCATCATCTGGCTCGCGATCGAGGTGGCGGGAACCGGCGCCGGCTACGTGCCGGCGGCGAACTACGCCGTTGTGCTGCTGACGGGACTCGCCGCGGGAGCCTTCATCGATCGCCTGCCGGTGCGGGCGACCATGATCGCGCTCGACCTCGCCCGGGCCGTCGTCATCTTCATACCGGTCGTTCTCGCCATGACCGTCGGCCTCACCCTCTTCGCGCTCGTCGCCTCGGTGATGCTGCTCTCGGCGCTGCATGCGGTGTTCTCGCCGCTCTTCTATGCCTGCCTGCCGCATCTCGCCCGCACGCCAGACCGCATCCAGGCCACCAACGGACTGGTCGATGCCACCGTGCGGCTGTCGCGCCTCGGCGGCCCCTTCATCGCCGGCCTCGCCGCCACCGTGGTGCCGACGATACATCTGCTCACCCTCGACGCGCTCACCTTCCTGATCTCCGCCGTCGCGCTCTGGCGGCTCGGCCCCGCACTCGACCGGCCGCGCGATACCGGCGCGCCGGCCTCGGCGCTCGCCCGCATGCTGCACGGCTTCACCGTTGCCCGGCGCGAGAAGGCCGTGCGCTGGCTGCTCGTCGGAAATTCGGTGACGCTCGCTGCCTGGGCGCTCGGCCTGACGCTCGGCCTCTCCATGCTGGTGGCGCAGAACCCGGTGGGCGATCTCGGCCTCTCGGCGGCCGGCTTCCTGCTCGGCGCCTATGGGGCGGGCGACCTCTCCTCCAACATCGTCGTCTCGGCGGTCAGGTTCCGGCGGCGCTGGCAGCCGATGATGCTGGGCTATGTGGTCATGGGCCTCGGCCTCGCCGGCATACCGCTCGCCTTCACGGCGCTGCCGGCGCCGATCGCCCTGCCTGGTGCCATGCTGGTCGCCTTCGTGGCCGGCACCGGCGGTCCGGTCTTCTTCCTGCCGATGCAGACCTATTTCCAGACGCATCTCGCGGGCATCGATCTCGCCGGCATCCTGCGGCTGCGCGTCTCCCTCATCGCCGGCTCGATGATGCTGGGCACGCTGATCGGCCCCTTCGCCTTCGCGGGTGTGGGCGCGGTGGCGACCGTGGTCGCCTGCGGCCTCGTCATCGCCGCCGTGGGCGCGGTCGGGCTTCTCGCCGTCTCGCGCCGTCCTCCGGCGCCGGTATAGTGACCGGCATGGAAGCCTGGCTCGCCATCCTCGGCATTCTCGGCACACTCTGTCTCGGCGCCATGAGCCCGGGGCCGAGCTTCGTCGTCGTCGCCCGCATCGCCGTCACCGGCACCCGCGCCGACGGTATCGCGGCGGCCCTCGGGATGGGCGTCGGCGGGCTCTTCTTCGGCTGCCTCGCCGCTCTCGGCCTGCATGTGGTGCTGATGCACACGGCCTCGGCCTATCTCGTCTTCAAGCTCGCCGGCGGGGCCTATCTCCTCTACCTCGCGTATCGGCTCTGGCGGGGCGCGGCTGAACCGCTCGCGCTGCCGCAAGGGGCTGAGGGCAATCCGCGCGGCGCCGGGCGGTCGTTCCTGCTGTCGGCCGCGACCCAGCTCTCCAACCCCAAGGCCGCCGTCGTCTATGGCGGCATCTTCGCCGCCTTCCTGCCCGAGAGCCTGCCCGGCTGGACCTGGGCGGTGCTGCTGCCCGGCATCTTCGCGGTCGAATTCGTCTGGTACCTGGTCGTGGCCAGCGCCTTCGCCGCCTCGAAACCGAAGGCCTTCTATATCCGCTCCAAGACCTGGATCGACCGCGCGGCCGGCACGGCGCTCGGGCTCCTGGGCGTCCGCCTCCTCGCCGACGCCGCCCGGCCGGGTTAGTCTCTTCCCCGAACAGGGGGGATGCATGAGCGACAAGAAATTCGCGGGCACGATCGGCCGTACCTATCGCGACAGCCGGGGCTGGTGGCCCGAGGCGCCGAAGCCGCCGAAGGGCGCCCCCAACATCCTGGTCGTGCTGTTCGACGATGTCGGCTTCTCGGATTTCGGCTGCTACGGCTCGCCCATCGAAACGCCGACGATCGACGCCATCGCCGCCCGGGGCCTGCGCTACACCGGCTTCCACACCACCGCCATGTGCTCGACCACCCGCGCCGCCCTCCTCACCGGGCGCAACCATCACGCCGTCGGCATGGGCTGCCTCGCCAACTTCGATTCCGGCTTCCCGGGCTATCGCGGCAAGATCGCGCGCGAGGCCGGCACGCTGGCCGAGATCCTGCGCCCGCACGGTTACCGCAACTACATGCTGGGCAAGTGGCACGTGACGCCGCTCACCGAGACCGGCGCCACCGGTCCCTTCGACGGCTGGCCCTTGGGCCGCGGCTTCGACCGCTTCTACGGCTTCATGGATGCGGAGACCGACCAGTACGCGCCGGAACTGGTGCGCGACCAGACGGTGATCGACCCGCCCGGCAGTTTCGAGGACGGCTATCACCTGACCGAGGACCTGGTCGACCAGGCCATCCGCTTCGTCGCCGACCACCAGGCCGACCGGCCGGACCTGCCCTGGCTCACCTGGGTGGCGCTGGGCGCCTGCCATGCCCCGCACCAGGCCCCGCGCGACCTGATCCTGAAATACGACGGAGTCTTCAAGGACGGCTGGGACGTTGAGCGCGAACGCCGCCTCGCCCGGCAGAAGGAACTGGGGCTCGTCCCGGCGGAAACGGCGCTGCCGCCCAGGAATGACTACGTGAAGGCCTGGGCCGATCACAGCCCCGACGAGCGCCGCCTCTTCGCCCGGCTGCAGGGCGCCTATGCGGCCATGCTGGAACACGCCGACCAGCATTTGGCGCGTCTGGTCGACTTCCTGGAGACGGCGGGCATCGCCGAGGACACGCTGATCCTGGTGCTGTCGGACAACGGGGCGAGCCAGGAAGGCGGGCCGAACGGCATGGTCAATGCCATGGGCCCCTACAACCTGAAGCCCGAGCCGATGGAGGAGAAGATCCGCCGCATCGACGACATCGGCGGCCCCGACACGCATTCGAACTTCCCCCTCGGCTGGGCCATGGCGGCGAACACGCCGCTCAGGCGCTACAAGCAGAACACGCATGGCGGCGGCATCCGCGATCCCCTCGTGATCTCCTGGCCGAAGCGGCTGCCGGCCCGGGGCGAGCTCCGCCATCAGTTCGCCCATGCCTCGGACGTGACGCCGACGCTGCTCGATCTTCTCGGGATCGACGCGCCGGACAGCCTTGCCGGCCTGCCCCAGATGCCGATCACCGGCGAGAGTTTCGCGCCCTCCCTGACCGATCCGGCGGCGCCGGCCCGGAAGCGCCCGCAGTATTTCGAGATGTTCGGCCATCGCGGCCTCTGGGCCGATGGCTGGAAGCTGGTCTCCTTCCATCCGCCGAACCAGCCCTTCGACAACGACAAGTGGGAGCTTTTCCACCTCGACCGCGACTTCGCCGAGACCAACGACCTCTCCGGCGCCGAGCCCGAGCGCCTGAAGGCGATGATCGAGGCGTGGTGGAAGGAGGCGGAGGAGAACCAGGTGCTCCCCCTCGACGACCGCTTCGGGCCGCGCTTCGCCGAGAACGCGACGCGCGCGCATGGGCACCGGAAGCACTTCGTCTTCCATGCCGGCATGGGCCATGTGCCGACCGACGTGGCCCCGGATGTGCGCAGCCGCAGCTACACGATCGAAGCCGACGTGACGATCCACGGGCCGCAGACCGAAGGCGTGCTGCTGTCGCACGGCGATGCCACCTCCGGCTACAGCCTCTATGTCCAGGGCGGCCGGCTGGTGCATGACATGAACATCGGCGGGTTGCACATCACCGCGCGCTCCGACCGGCCGGTGCCGGCTGGCGAGCATCGTCTCGGTTTCCGCATGCGGCATGTGAAAGGAAAGCGCGTCGGCACGCTCCTGATCGACGGCGAGCCCTGCGGCGGCGTCGAGAGCGAGGTGGGCTTCAACGCCTTCATCTCCTGGTCCGGCCTCGATATCGGCCTCGACCGCGGCAGCCCGGTGGCCGACTACCAGGCGCCCTTCGTCTTCACCGGCACGCTTCGCAAGGTGACGGTGGTGATGGACGACGACCAGGCCCTTGACGCCAAGAGCGCCGGCCAGGCGGAGATGGCGCGGCAGTGAAGAGATCTCCCTCCCCCGTCGTAAATGGGGGAGCGCTGGGGTGGGGGCGACACCCGCGCCGACGTCGATTTCGTGCTCCGGCCCCCTCCTAACCTCCCCCATCTTCGACGGGGGAGGGACGAACTGCTCTTCCCCCGAACAGCTTCTGCTGTGCCGAGAGCCCCGCGCCCACGAGCTCTAAGAAGGCCCGCACGCGGGCGGTGCGCCGCAGGTCGGCATGGGTGACGATCCAGAGTTCGCGGTTCAGCTCCGTGATTGGCTTGGGGAGGGCGCGCGCGAGGCTCGGTTCGCCGTCGCCGAGATAGCAGGGGAGCAGCGCCAGCCCGATGCCGGCGCGGGCGGCGGACAGCTGGTTGACGACGCTGCTGCTGCGATAGGCCATGGCGGCGGGATCGATCGTCTGGCTCAGCCAGTCGGCGGCGGCGATGCCGCCGGCCTCCTCGCCCCAGCCGATGAAGGGCCCGCGCGCGAGATCGCCGAGCCTTCGCCGGCCGGCGATGACCTCCGGCGTCCCATAGACCGTCCAGGCGATGTCGGCGAGCTTCCGGCCCCAGAGCTCGGCTTCCTTCGGCCGGGCGACGCGGAGCGCGATATCGGCCTCGCGCCGCGACAGGCTGAGCACCCGGTTGTCGATGACGAGTTCGACCAGGATGCCGGGATGCGCCGTCCGGAAGCGCGCCAGCTCGGCGGTCAGCAGGCGATAGGCCAGCGTTTCCGATGAGGTGACGCGGAGCCGCCCGGTCAGCCGATGGTCGCGCCCGGCGATATCGCGGTCGAGCGCGGCGGTCTCGCCCTCGACCCGCTCGGCCGCCGTCGCCGCCTGTTCGCCGGCCGATGTCGCCACGTAGACGCCACCCTGCAGGCGCTCGAACAGCCGCACGCCGATCTTCGTCTCCAGCGCGTTCAGCCGGCGGAAGGCGGTGGAGTGGTTGATGCCGAGCGCCTTGGCCCCACCGGTCAGGCTTCCCGCCCGGGCCACCGCCAGCACCAGCTTCAGGTCGTTCCAGTCGTCCATGCGCCGCATCCTATCGGCTTGCAGATCTGCAAGCACGCTTGCCGAAATGGCAAGTCGGCTTTCGGGTGGGAAGGCCCTATCTCTGCCTCCACACCGCCGGAGAACCGAGCATGCTCACCCTCGTCAGCCACCACCTCTGCCCCTATGTCCAGCGCGCCGCCATCGCGCTCCTGGAAAAGGGCGTGCCCTTCGAACGCGTCTATATCGACCTCGGCCGGAAGCCGGCCTGGTTCACCGCCCTCTCGCCGCTCGGCAAGGTCCCGTTGCTGCAGGTGGCCGGGGATGACGGGGCCGAGGTCACGCTGTTCGAAAGCGCGCCCATCTGCGAATGGATCGAGGAGACGCAAGCGGGACCCCGCCTGCATCCGGCCGATCCGCTGAGCCGGGCGCGGCACCGCGCCTGGATGGAATTCGGCTCGGTCATCCTCGGCGATCTCTGGGGCCTGGAGACGGCCTCCGATCCCGGGCTCTTCGAGGCGAAGCGGTCCGCCATCGCCGGCCGGTTCGATCGCCTCGAGGACGTGCTGTCGGCCGGACCCTACTTCGCCGGTCCGGGCTTCTCACTCGTCGATGCCGTCTTCGCACCCATCTTCCGCTATTTCGATGTCTTCGACGCTATCGCCGATACCGGCCTCTTCATCGGCCGGCCGAAGCTTTCCGCCTGGCGCCGCGCGCTCGGCCGTCGCCCCAGCGTGCGCGACGCGGTGACGGCCGACTACGCCCTGCGCCTGCGCGCCTTCCTGCGCCAGCACGACGCGCATCTCCTGAAGCTCGCCGCGTGAGCACCACGTTCGTCGGCGCGGCGCCGACAAGAGCAATGGAAGCGCCCCGACCGGACTGTGTCTTCGTTCAGGTAGCGCAGGATTCGTGGCACCGAACCTTTGGAAGGCGCCAGCCGAGACATTGTTCTCGGATGGCGCCGGATCGAGCTAACCGCCCGCCGCGGTGCGGCGACGCTTCAGCTTCGCTTCCACCTCCTTGAAGGTCTTTCGGTCGACCGGAAGCAAGATCTCGGCGTCTGTCCAGTCGGCCGCCGTCGTCGGCGGACTCTCGCTGTAGTCGATCGCTTTGTCCTTCGTCGCCAGGAACTTGGCGAAATAGGAGCGGGGTTTAGTCGGCTTTGTCGCCATGATAGATCGTAGCTTCGAACGAGTTCGTCGAGACAGGAAGAGGCGATAGAGAGACGGCATCGCTCCTCTTGATCTTCGCCTACCGCGACAGCACGCGGTCGAGCCATTTCAGCAGCCGGCCCTCGATTTCGCCTTCCGGCTGGGCGCTCTTCGCGCAGGTCGACGGCGCACTGGTGGCGCGGCGCGGCGGCAGGTATTTGTTGGTGGGCTGGTAGCCCAGCTCCGGCATCAGGTCGAAGCCGCCGCGATCGGCGACCAGCTTCGAGACATCCGATGCGGGGTCGCCGAGGTCGCCGAAATGCCGGGCGCTGACGGGGCAGGTGGAGACGCAGGCGGGCACGCGCTCGGCCTCGGGCAGGTCCTGGTTGTAGATGCGGTCGACGCAGAGCGTGCATTTCTTCATCACGCCCTCGTCCTCGTCGAACTCGCGCGCGCCATAGGGACAGGCCCAGGAGCAGAGCTTGCAGCCGATGCACTTGTCCATGTCGACCAGCACGATGCCGTCGGCCTCGCGCTTGTAGGAGGCGCCGGTCGGGCAGACGGTGACACAGTCGGGCTTGGCGCAGTGCAGGCAGGACTTGGGGAAATGGACGGTGCGCCCGGCCGCCCCTTCGCCCGCCTCGTAGGAATGGACGCGGTTGAACCAGACCCCCGAAGGCTGCGCGCCATAGGGGTCGTGATCCGGCAGCGGCCCGGCGGAGCCGCCGGTGTTCCACTGCTTGCAGTTGACGGCGCAGGCATGGCAGCCGACGCAGGTATCGAGGTCGATGACGAGGCCGAGCTTTCGCTGCGTCGTGGCCGGCAGGTCGGTCATGCGGCGCCTCGCTCGAGGCCGGGCGGCAGGCTGAGGGTCGAGGGCCTGGGTGCCAACTCGTCCTGCACCGCTTTCTCGATGCGCACGCGAAGGTCGTACCAGGCGGCCTGGCCGGTGACCGGATCGGCGTTCATGGTCTCTCCGTCCGGCAGATGCTCGCCGATGAGCGGGTTCAGCAGGAAGCCCCGCGTCGCCTCGGGCGCGTCGGGCGAGAGCGCCCAGGCGCCGGCGCGCTTGCCCACCGCGTTCCAGGTCCAGACGGTGGCCGCGTTCACCCCTTCCATGGGGCGGGCTTCGGCCTGCACCCGGCCGCGGGCACCGATCACCCAGACCTTGTCGCCTTCGCCGATATCGAGGGAACGGGCCAGCGCCCGCGGCAGGTAGAGCTTGTTGTGGCTGAGGATCTGCCGGGCCCACGCGTTCTGGGAATCCCAGGCGTGATACATGATCATCGGCCGCTGCGTCAGCGCATGCAGCGGATAGGCAGCCTCGTCGATCTCCGTCCCCTCGAAAGGCGCGTACCAGATCGGCAGCGGGTCGAGACAGGCCTTGATCCGCGCCCTGAAACGCTCCGGCGGTTGCCTCGGCCCATGCCCCTCGGCCGCCAGCTGGAACTTCCGGAGCGGTTCGACATAGAGCTGCATGACGATCGGACCGGGCTTTTCCAGGAAGCCCATGGCCACGGCCCAGTCGAGATAGGCCTTGTTCACATGCTTGAAGAAGCGGCCCTCTTCCGGAATCTCGCCCCTCCAGAAGCAGCCGTTTTCGATGTAGGCCTCGAGCTGCCCGGGATTCACCGCGCCCTTGCCGGAGAGGGTAGCGTCCGTCCCCCGGAACCCCGCCAGCATGCCCACGCCGGGCCGCCGCTCGTGGTTCACCAGGTAGTCGGGCAGGCCGCCGGGATAGAGCGCGCCGCCGTCCGGCTTGGTCATGCCGGGCAGCCCCAGTCGCACCCCGAGGTCGAGCAGCACGTCCTGGAAGGGGCGCACGTCGCGGTCGGGCGCCAGGATCGGCTGGCGGATCGAATCGGCGGCCCCTTCCGCATCGGAGATCGGCCGGTCGAGCAGCGAGATGCAGTCGTGGCGCTCCAGATACGTCGTGTCGGGCAGCACCAGATCGGCATAGGCGACCATCTCGGAGAAGAAGGCATCGGAATAGATGATGCGCGGGATGCGGTAGTCGCCGTTCGCGTCCTTCGCCGTCAGCATGTCGACCGTCTCTTCGGTGTTCATCGCCGAGTTCCAGCTCATGTTCGCCATGAACATCATCAGCGTGTCGATGGGGTAGGGCACGCCGTCATGGGCGTTCCGGATCACCATGTGCATCGCGCCATGCGCGGCGATCGGCGCCGCCCAGGAATAGGCGCCGTCGATGCGCAAGGCCTCCCCCGCCTCGTCGACCAGCAGGTGCTCCGGCCCCGTGGGGAAGCCGAGCGGCGGGCCCTTCAGCGTTTCGCCGGGCTGCACCGGGCCGGCCGGCGGCGGTCCGGGCGGGCATGGCTTGGGGAAGGGCGGCTTGAAGCGGAAGGCGCCGGGACAGTCGATGGCGCCCAGCAGCATCTGCAGCAGGTGCAGCGCGCGGCAGGTCTGGAAGCCGTTCGAATGCGCCGAGATGCCGCGCATGGCGTGGAAGGCGACCGGGCGGCCGATCATCTCCGCGTGGCGGTTGCCGAAGGCATCGGTCCAGGCCACGGGGAGCGTGATCGCCTCCTCGAAGGCGACGCGGGCAAGCTCGGCCGCCAGGCTGCGGATCGCCTCGGGCGCCACGCCGCAGACCGGGGCCACCGCCTCCGGCGCATAGGCGGCATCCATGTACTTGCGTGCCATCAGCTCGAACACAGGCACGGCGCGGCGGCCGTCGGGTAGGAGGCGTTCGCCCATCAGCATCGGCGAGATGCCGCTCGCGCCGGCATCGACGGCCGCGTCGCTGCCGCGATCCCAGGCCAGCGGCTTGCCCGCCTCGTCGCGGGCGAACAGCCCGTCATCGGCGCCGCCGGGGTTCCTCACCACCAGCCAATGCGCATTGGTGCTGCGCACCAGGAAGTCGGTGTCGATGCGGTCGGCGAGCAGCAGCTCGCGGACGAGCGACAGCACGAACAGCCCGTCGGTGCCGGGGCGGATGCCGATCCATTCGTCCGCCACCGCGGAATAGCCGGTGCGCACCGGATTGACCGAGACGAACCTGGCGCCGCGGCCCTTCAGCTTGCCGATGCCGATCTTGATCGGGTTCGACGCGTGGTCTTCCGCCACGCCGAACATCACGAACATCTTCGTTCGCTCGAAATCGGGCTCGCCGAACTCCCAGAACGAACCGCCGACCGTGTAGAGCCCCGCGGCCGCCATGTTGACCGAGCAGAAGCCGCCATGCGCCGCGTAGTTCGGCGTGCCGAACATCTGCGCCCACCAGCCGGTCAGCGCCTGGGACTGGTCGCGTCCGGTGAAGAAGGCGAGGCGCTTGGGATCGGTCTCGCGGATGCGTTGCAGCCAGCCGGTGGCCAGCGAAAGCGCCTCGTGCCACTCGATCTCCCTGAACTCGGACTTGCCGCGCTCGCCGACGCGCAGCAGCGGCTTACGGAGCTTGGCGGGAGAGAGCTGCTTCATGATGCCGGCGGCACCCTTGCCGCACATCACGCCCTTGTTGACCGGGTGGTCCTTGTTGCCCTCGATGTAGCGGATGGCGCCGTCCTTCAGATGCACCTTGATGCCGCAGCGGCAGGCGCACATGTAGCAGGTCGTGGTCTTGACGCTGTCGCCGACCGCACCGTTCAATTCGATCGCACGATCAGGCAACGGATGATCCTTCCTCGAAGACGAGGCCCATCAGGTGGACGTCGTCATAACCGCCGTCGACCTTGAAGGCCTTGCGCGCGGTACCCTCCAGGCGGAAGCCGAGCTTCTCGTAGAGGGCCCGCCCGCGCTCGTTCCTGGCATGCACGCGAAGCTCGATCCGCTCGAAGCCGAAGCCGCGGCCCGCCTCGATCGCCGCCGTCATGAGCCGGCGGCCGAGCCCCTGGTCGCGGTAGGCTGGCAGGAGGCCGATGCCGAGGATGCCGACATGCGCCATCGCGGGGCGGCCGGCGCCGGCGATGTCGCACCAGCCCACGATCGTGCTCGCGTCGACGGCGAGCAGGAAGGGAAAGCCGCTCTCCAGCATCATCTCGGTATAACGCCGGGAATCCTCGCGCGGCGGTGCCTCGAGGAAGGACAGCCAGCGCCGCTCGCGCGCGACCTGATCCATGCAGGCCCGAAAGCCGTCCAGATGTGCCGGCGCGAAAGGAATGACGGCGACCGAATCCATGCCCATGGGCGCGACGCTAGCACACCGGCGCGGCTGTGGAACCGCGTCACGCCGGACGATGCGGCTTCAGCCTGAAGACGTAGATCGCGAGGCCGGCGAGGAGGAGCACGTTGACCAGGAAGACCAGGAGCGGCAGCGCCTGGTACAGCACCGCGCCCAGCATCGGCCCGACGGCGAAGCCGAGCGGCGGCATCGCCCCGATCAGCCCGGCGAGGCGGCCCTGTTCCTCGGGCCTGACGGCGAGCGAGGCGCCGCTCATGACCCCCGGCGTCAGCATGCCGAGGGCCGCCCCGAACACCGCGTAGCCGGCGATCAGCAGCGAGGGACTGCCGGCCACGACCAGCAGCACCTGGGCCGCCAGCGCGAGGGGCAGCCCGATCCGGATCAGCCGCATCGGCGGCAGGCGCAGCCGCCGGACGATGAAGATCTGCGCCAGGATGCTGGCGGCGGCCGAGGCGGCGAGCGATATGCCCACCATCTGCGCCGCCGCCGCGGTTTCCAGCACGAGGCGGTCCTGGATGAAGAAGCCGGCGGTCTGGTTGGTCGTCGCCGCCACCAGGAAGACGGCGAAGGCGAGGATCACGTAAGGCGTGATGCGCGGATCGCCGACCTTGAGCCGTCCGGAAACCTGCGCCGCCGGCAGTCGCTCGGTCTCCGGCAGCTTGAGCGCGATGAAGACGCTGACCCCGGCCGAGATCGCCGCGGCGAGGAACAGCGGCGCCACCAGGTCGTAGACGGCGATCAAGGCACCGACCGCGGGCCCCAGGATGGTGCCGATGTTCATCGCCGCCCCCAGCATGGCCGAGGCATTGGTGCGCTCGGCCGTGGTCGAGCTGTCGGCGATATAGGCGCTCGATCCCGGATGGATCGCCATCGACAGGATGCCGAACAGGATGCGCGGAATGACCAGCGCCGCATAGGCGGCCCAGCCGAGCAGGATGCCGTTCAGCCCCAGTTCGAGGCCGATGGCGAAGAGCGAGGTGGTGAAGGCATAGGAGGCATGCCCGATCAGGATGACCCGCTTCCTGCCCCAGCGGTCGCTCCTGCGCCCCCACATCGGCGCCGAGAGGAAGGCGCAGATCGCCGATGCGGTGACGACCGAGCCGATCTCGATTTCCGACAGCCCGATCTGCCGCCCGGCCGAGGGCAAGAGCGCCATCAGCATGGTCTGGCCCATGCCGAACACGACCATGCCGAGATAGAGCAGCCGATGCGCCGCGCGCTTCTGCGCATCCGGCCAGGATTGCGCGGCGTTCGGCCGGTAGGGGGCGGGTTCGGGGCTGCTCACGGGGCGGGCGTTTCCTCTTGCCCCCTGCTCTTACCCGATTTCAGCATCGCCCGCCGATGTGGCTGCATTGATTTGTCAGTCAAGATATACGAATATTTCGACTAATTGGCCTCGGAGCATGCAGATGAAGACCTTCACCACCGTCGAACTTCTGCGCGACCTGAAGACCGTTACCCATGCGGCCGCCCGGGAACCGGTTGCCATCACCCAGCACCGCAAGCCCCGCTTCGTGCTGATGGCGCTTGAGGATTTCGAACGGCTGCGGGCGAACGGGACCGATCCGCGCAAGGCCTATCTGACCGAAGAAACACCGGTGGATTTCGCTGCGGCATTGCAGCGGGGCTTGGACGACATCATCGACGGAACGGAGCCTGACGATCGTGCCTGACCTGCTCAGGCAGGGCTCGGTCGTTCTCTACCCCTATCTTTGGGCGACACAGCATCGGGACGGGGAGACGGAAGGACGCAAGGGCCGCCCGGTCTGCCTGTTGCTTCGATTGCCGGACCGGCAGACGGGCCTCCATCACCTGATCCTGCTGGCCATATCGAGCAAGCCACCCCTGGACCACCAGGCGGCGGTCGAAGTGCCGGAAACGGAGAAGCGGCGGGCCGGTCTGCAACGCTATCCACGGGCCTGGGTCTATGTCAGCGAGTACAATCACGACGTTGCCGAAAGGTCGTGGTACCTCGATCCGTCACAAGAACCTCTCGGCGTATTCGGTGCGGCCTTCCTGAAGGAGATCGCAACTGCCTTTCGCGCCCGCCTGCCGCGATCGGCAAGGCGCGTGGATCGCACCAATTGATCAATCAGGCCCGATCGCGCAGTTCCGGGGCGCCGGCATGGCCGGCGCAATGCGCGCAGCAGAACATGGCGCCGTTCTTCTCCATGCCGTGCCCGATGATGCGGCAGCGGCAATGCGCGCAACGCGGCGCCATGGCCTCGATCGCGCATTCGAAACTGTCGAAGGTACTGGTCCTGCCCTGCAGGGTCACCTGGAAGGCCTTGTCGTAGTCGTTGCCGCACTGATCGCATTGGGGCATGCCGGTTCTCCTAATGGCTGGCATTGCGTTCGCGGGTGGCGGCGGCCTTCCTGGCCGATGCCTTCCGGTCGGCCGCGGGGCGGCTGGCGGCCGCCTTGCCCCCTATCCGCCCGCCGCGCTTCGCGGCCAGCTTGGTATCGGGTTTGCCGCGGCCGGAGCCCGACTTGTTGCCGCCTCCGCTTTCCTTGTTCACCGTGGCCCAGGCCCGCCGTTCGGCCTCGTCCCGGCCGATGCCGCGCTTCTCGTAGCCTTCCTCGATGTGCTCGGCCTTGCGCTTCTGCTTGTCGGAATAGGCGGACTTGTCGCCCTGAGGCATGGCGTCCTCCGTTGCTCGCTGAAGGGGCAACGGGGCAGCCGCGATCGCGTTCCCTCAGAACCGTCCGGTGGCGAAGAAGACTTCCAGCCGCGCTTCGTGCGGGGTGACGTCCAGGCCCTGCGCGGCGAGCCAGCCGTCGTCGAAATAGGTCCCGCGATAGCGGTTGCCGGAATCGCAGAGGAGGGTGACGAGCGAGCCCCTCTCGCCGGCCGCCGCCATTTCGGCGATCAGCTGTGCCGCGGCCCAGAAGTTGGTGCCGGTCGAGCCGCCGCAGGGCCTGCCCAGCCGGCGGGAGAGAACCCGGGCGGCGGCGATCGAGCAGGCATCGGGCACAGCGATGGCGCGGTCGATCAGCTCCGGCACGAAGGAGGCCTCGACCCGCGGCCGGCCGATGCCCTCGATCAGCGAGGCCGGGCCCGCCGGCTTCGGCTCTGCCTCGCCCGCCATGCGCCGGTGAAAGACGGAGGCCTCCGGATCGGCGAGGCAGATCCGGGTGTCGAAATGCCGGTAGCGCACGAAGCGGCCGATGGTGGCCGAGGTGCCGCCGGTGCCGGCGCCGCAGACCACCCAGGCCGGCACCGGATGCGGCTCATGCGCCATCTGGGCGAAGATCGATTCGGCGATGTTGTTGTTCCCGCGCCAGTCGGTGGCGCGCTCGGCATAGGTGAACTGGTCCATGAAATGCCCGCCGGTCTCGGCCGCCAGCCGCCGGCTTTCCGCCCCGGCCTCCTCGGCCCGCTGCACGAAGCGGCAGCGGCCGCCCTCCGCCTCGATCGCGGCCACCTTCTGCGGCGAGGTGGAGGCCGGGATGACGGCGATGAAGGAGAGGCCAAGGAGCCGGGCGAAATAGGCTTCCGAGACGGCAGTCGAGCCGCTGGACGCCTCGATCACCGTGGTCTTGGGCCCGATCCAGCCGTTGCAGATGCCGTAGAGGAAGAGCGAGCGGGCGAGGCGATGCTTCAGACTGCCGGTCGGATGGGTCGATTCGTCCTTGAGATAGAGCGCGATTCCCGGCACGGCCGGCAGTTCGGCGCGCAGGAGATGGGTATCGGCGGATCGATTCACATCCGCCTCGATCCGCCGCACCGCCTGGTCGACCCAGGCGCGGTCGGTGGTCTCTGCGCGACAATCCATCGCCGGCCCGGCCCTCGCTTCTGCAGGAAGCCTCCCGTATAGAACAGCGCAAGGGGTGGAGATATCTGAAATCCAGTTCAGGCCAGGAGGGCCAGATGGACGTCTCGAAAATCCCGATCGGGCGGAACCCGCCTCATGACGTGCATGCCCTGATCGAGATTCCGCTCGGCGGCGTGCCGGTCAAGTACGAACTCGACAAGGAATCGGGCGCGCTCTTCGTCGACCGCTTCCTGCACACGGCGATGTTCTATCCCGGCAATTACGGCTTCATCCCCCAGACCCTCTCGGCCGACGGCGACCCCTGCGACGTGCTGGTGGTGGGCCAGGTGCCGGTGGTTCCGGGCGCCATCATCCGCTGCCGCCCGGTCGGCGTGCTGGTGATGGAGGACGAGGCCGGCATGGACGAGAAGATCCTGGCCGTGCCGGTGGATGCGCTGCATCCCTTCTACACCGGGATCACTTCCTATACCGAACTGCCCAAGGTGCTGCTCGACCAGATCGCCCACTTCTTCCAGCACTACAAGGACCTGGAAAAGGGCAAGTGGGTCACCATCGTGAAATGGCAGGACACCGCCGATGCCGAACGCATGATCCTGGAAGCGATCGATCGCGCGAAGACGAAGGGCTGAACCGGGCCGCCGAAGGGGGCGGGGCGGGCATCGCCGCCCCGCCTTCCGGTCAGCCTTCCGCCCGCATCTCCGCGAAGACCTCGCGGGCGACCAGCATGCCTTCGCGCACCGCGGGCAGGCCGACATAGCCCCCCATGTGCAGCAGGGCCTCGCCCAACTCGTCCTCGGTCCAGCCCTGGCGGATCGCCATCCGCAGGTGGATGGCGAGTTCGGGCCAGCGCCCGGTCGCCGTGTCGGAGACGACGCAGATCAGGGCCCGCGTCTTCAGGTCCAGCCCTGGCCGCCCCCACAGCATGCCGAACACGGCCTCGGCGGCGTAGTCGCGGAACTTCTGCATGAAGGGATCGTCGTAGACGGTCTGCGCCATCTTCTCGACGGTGGCGTCCCCCAGCAACTGCCGGCGGATCTCCCGCCCCTTCTTGTAGCTCTCGCTCTCGGCCATGTTTCCTCTCCTTGCTCTGCTGATCAGTTCGCGGTGGCTTCCGGGGCCGGCGCGCGCGGCTTCGGCCCGCGCTTCTGCGGCAGGAGCGGCCGCCCGGTTCGCCGGGCGAGTTCGGCGACGAAGGCGGTGCTGCCGACCGGCCGCCCCGTTCGCTCGCCGGCGCGCAGGCGCTCGGCTTGAGTTTCGTCGAGCCCGGCGGCGAGAAAGCCGGCCCAGTCCGGCAGCATGTCCGGCAGCGGAGAGGATCCCGTCAGCCCGTCGGCCAGGCCCTCCAGATGCGCCCGTGCGCTGGACCAGGGCCAGTCCTGCGGCCGGGCGGCGAGCTGCGCGCGCACCGGATTCAGCTCCACATGGCGGACCGCGGCCAGAAGGAAGTCGTCGTCGAGCGCGCAGGAGGCGAATCGGCCCTGCCACAGGTATCCCCGCCAGCCCTCGCGCCGGTTGATGCCCAGGCTGTAGCGCCGATGCGCTTCGCCGAGACCCCGGGCCAGGCTGTCCACCCGCGCAGGCATGACCACGAGATGCACATGGGTCGGCATCAGGCACCATGCCCAGATTTCGAGCCCGGCGCGCGAGGCGAATTCACCGAGCAGCAGCTGGTACAGCCGGTAGTCCTCGGGGCCGAAAAAGGTGGTCTGGCGCCGGTTGCCGCGCTGGGTCACATGATGCGGGACGCCGGGTACGACGATGCGGGCGAGGCGGGGCATGGGCGGAAGGCTAGCGGATGGGCGCTGGCCCGGCAAATAGGGTTCGTGTCCCTGGAACCTGTTCTCGAACCGCGCGTTTTAATCTAACCTGAATAATCCTGCCCTAGTTTCGATCCGCGCTGGCAATGCGGCCGCTGAGGCCCCATCTTTGCATGAGGTTCGCGCGCGGCGGCCGCGGCCTCTCCGCGTGCCGTGGTCCGAAGTCCGAATCAGTCCAGAGGGAAGGGATGTTGAAGACGCCGCCGAGCGAACCGAAGCGACTCCGCGGGGACCGCCTGCGCGCGCGTCTCGTTCGCGCCCTGAAGCAGGCGGGCGGCGCCCCGCGCCCGGCCGTCGCCTGCGCGCCCGCGGCCGGCACGCTCGTCGCATCCTACAACGTCCACAAGTGCGTCGGAACCGACAACCGCTTCGATCCGGGCCGGATCGCCGCGGTGATCGGCGAGATCGGCGCCGACATCATCGCCCTGCAGGAGGCCGAGGCACGCTACGGCAAGCGTGCCGCGCTGCTCGATCTGCCGCGGCTGGAGCGCGATTGCGGCCTGCTCGCCGTGCCGGTGGCCGGGGCCGCCAACGGGCATGGCTGGCGCGGCAACGTGCTGCTGGTGCGCGGCGGGATCGTGCAGGATGTGCACCAGATCCGGCTGCCGGGTGTGGAGCCGCGCGGCGCGCTGGTGGTCGATCTCGAGTTGAAGGAGGGGCCCCTGCGGATCGTTGCCGCCCATCTGGGACTGCTGCGGCGCTCGCGCGAGCTTCAGGCCGATGCCATCCTCTCCGCGGTGCAGGGCCGAAGCGAACGGCCGACCCTGGTGGTCGGCGATCTGAACGAATGGCGCGTCGGCGACCGGTCGGCACTGCGCCGCTTCGCCCCCGCCTTCGGGCCGCTCGCCGCGGTACTCCCCAGCTTTCCCTCGCGGCTGCCGGTCTTCGCGCTCGATCGCATCCTCGCCCGCCCGCATGGGCTGATCGCCGGGATCGAGGTGCATGACAGCACGCTTGCGCGGACCGCCTCCGACCACCTGCCGGTCAAGGCCTTGATCGACATCGCCGCGGCGCTGGCCGAACTCGGCAGCGGTGCCAGAATGGCGGCCTGACAGAACCCGTTTCCGGCGCTCGCGGTACCGCGCGTCGGCCGGGCCGTGCCTTCGAAACGGAATGCGACTGCTCATAGTTCTCCTGGCGCTCGCCGCGGTTTTCGCCCTCGCCTCCTGCCTGGCGATCTGGACCTATGGCCGCTTCGCCAGGCGTGCCCGTGGCGCGCCCTCGCACGCCTTGCCCCTGGCCGAGGATGCGACCGCCCTCGACCGGCTGGTGGCGCCCCTCCTCGCGGCGCATCCGGGGGAAACCGGCCTGACGCTCGTTTCCGACAATGTCGAAGCCTATGCGGTGCGCGCGCTCGCCGCCCGGGAGGCGGGGCGCAGCCTCGATCTGCAATGCTACATGTGGCGCGACGACGTGACCGGGCGGTTGCTCGCCAATGAAGTGGCCGCGGCGGCCGAACGTGGCGTGCGCGTCCGGCTGCTGCTCGACGACATGAACGCGGTCGGCCTCGACCGCACGCTCCTCGCCCTCGATGCTCATCCCAATTTCGAGGTTCGGCTGTTCAACCCGAGTCTGGTCCGCAAGGGGGGGCTGCGCCGCGGCGCCGAACTGATGCTGCGTCCCTTCAGCGCGACGCGGCGCATGCACAACAAGGCCTGGATCGCCGACGGACGGATCGCCGTGCTGGGCGGGCGCAACATCGGCGATGCCTATTTCGATGCCGCCGAGACCTCGAATTTCCGCGATCTCGATGTCCTGCTGCACGGGGTGGCGGTGGATCAGGCGGCGGCGGTATTCGACGAGTTCTGGAATTCCGCCGCCGTCATTCCGATCCGGGCGCTCGGCCGGGCGCGGAAATACGGCCTGCGCAACATCCTGCGCCGCCTCGAACGCATGCGCGCGAAGACCACCGCCGGCCCCTATATCGACCGTGCGCTCGACGAGGATGCCGTCCGCTCGATCCTCGCCGGCAGGGGCGCCATCCACTGGACGGCGCAGGCGCGCGTCCTGTCGGACCCGCCGGAGAAACTGACCGGCGCGGGCACCGAGCGCTGGCTGATGCGGACCGTGCGCCCGCTTCTCGGCAGCGCGTCGCACGAACTCCAGATCGTCTCGCCCTATTTCATCCCGGGTGAGCAGGGCACCGCCCAGCTCGTCGCCCTGGCGGGGCGCGGCGTGCGGATCTCCGTTCTGACCAATTCGCTCGCCGCCACCGACGTGACGGCCGTGCATGGGGCCTATGCGCCCTCTCGGCGCGCCTTGCTCGAAGGCGGCATCGCCCTTTTCGAACTCAAGCCCTACGACATTCGCAGCCGGGTTTCCCTGTTCGGGTCCTCCGGCGCCAGCCTTCACGGCAAGGCCTTCACCGTCGACGGCGGGCTCGGCTTCGTCGGCTCGATGAACATGGACCCGCGTTCGGTCTCTCTCAACACCGAGATGGGCGTGGTCTTCCAGCAGCCGGGAGCGGTGGGCGGACTGCGGCGTCTCTTCGCCGAAGAGACCGCGCCCGGGAGAAGCTACCGCCTCGCGCTCGAGGACGGCCGCGTCGTCTGGCACGACGATGCGGCGAGTGCGCCGCGCGTCCTCCGCGCCGAACCGCGGGCCAGTCTCCGCCGCCGCCTCGCCGCCTGGATCATCGGCTGGCTGCCGCTGCACTCGCAGCTTTGAAGGCCGCATCGCCGATCGCATCCCCGGCGGCGGTGCCGTCTGGTTCGGCACATCACCGCCATAGATTTTGTTCAAATTATGTTCTATAATTATTTTGAGCAAATCGAGTGAGCGGTAGCGGCTGGCGAAGCCGCCATTCGCTGATGCTTGGGTGCGAAATGGGCATTGACGAATAGTGCGATCACCTTGCTTCGGATCCGCTGGCAGGACTTGGTGGAAATCGGCTCCGAACCGGCTGCGGCTGGTGGCGGGCCGGTCCGAATTGGCTCGAATTGGCTCGAATTGGCAGGAATTGGCTCGAACTGCCAGGGCCTCATGCTCGGTGCCGCGCGAAAATTCCTTTCTAAACAATGGTTTGTGCGAAATCACGGTGCCGCCGGACATTTCCCTGCCGCCGGCTTGTCCCGGTCGCGACACCCGCCCAGCCTTCGGGCAGGTCGCCGGCGGACAGAATTGTCCGCCGGCTTCTCCGGTGAAGCGGCCATTTCTGGCCGCGGCCGGATTTGGCCGTGATCGGATGCGCGCAGGCGGACAAATTTGTCCGCGCCGGCTCCCTCGCCGTCGCTGGCGCGGGCGCGGGGGGCATGGCATAACCCGCCCGCCGATGGGTCAGGGGCCAAGAGGGTACGGGGAGGAGAGCCGGATGCAGATCGCCGCGCGCATGTCGATGCTGGGCACCGAGAGCGCTTTCGAGGTGCTGGCGCGCGCCAAGGGGCTGGAAGCCAAAGGCCGATCGATCATCAATCTCGGCATCGGCCAGCCCGATTTCGCCACTCCGCCGCATATCGTCGAAGCCGGGCGCAAGGCGCTGGCCGACGGCCATCACGGCTACACCCCGGCGAACGGTATTCCGGAGCTGCGCGAGGCTGTCGCGGCCGACATGGAGCTGCGCCGTGGGGTGAAGATCGATCCCGCCCAGGTGGTCTGCGTGCCCGGTGGCAAGGTCACCATGGCCTTCGCGATGCTGATGTTCGGCGAGGCGGGGGCCGAGATCATGTATCCCGACCCGGGCTTCCCGATCTACGCCTCGGTGGTGAAGTTCTCCGGCGCGACGCCGGTGCCCTATCCGCTCTACGAGACCAACGGATTCTCCTTCTCGGCCGAGGAGGTGCTGGCCAAGATCACGCCCCGCACCCGGCTTCTCATCGTCAACAGCCCGGCCAATCCCACCGGCGGCGTGGTGCCGAAATCCGAACTCGACAGGCTGGTGGCGGGCCTGGAGAAGCACCCCCAGGTCGTCGTCATGTCGGACGAGATTTATGCCCGCATGGTCTACGGCAACGCCCCGCATGCGAGCCTTCTGCCCTACGAATCGATCCGCGACCGGCTGATCCTGCTCGACGGCTGGTCGAAGACCTACGCCATGACGGGCTGGCGCCTCGGCTGGGGTGTCTGGCCCGGCCCGCTGGCGGAGATGGCGACCCGGCTTTCCATCAATGTCCATTCCTGCGTCAATGCGGCGACACAATGGGCAGGCGTCGCGGCCCTGAACGGCCCCCAGGATTCGGTCGACAGCATGATGAAGGCCTTCGCCGAGCGCCGCACGGTGATCGTCGAGGCGCTGAACAGGCTTCCGGGTTTCCGCTGCGTCATGCCGGGCGGCGCCTTCTACGCCTTCCCGAATATCGCCGGTACCGGCTTCACGGCGCGGCAGTTGCAGGATCGGCTGCTGGACGAGGCGGGCGTCGCGACGATCGCGGGAACCAGTTTCGGCGAGCAGGGAGAAGGCTATATCCGCTTCTCCTATGCCAATTCGACGGACAATATCCGCGAGGCCGTGGGACGCATCGGCGCCTGGCTTGAAAAGAACCGCCCGTAGATTGGGCATCGATCTGCCTATTATATGGGCGTGGTGGTCAAATCTTGGCCGGCGATCGACCGGCGGGGAGGGTTGAGGTGGTGAAACCTTACCGATTCCGAGGAGCCCCGCAGGGGCGCCGGAGCCGCTCCCTTGGCACGATCCCTGCTAACCCCTCAAGCGCGGCGCGTGGTACAGGCGCCGCAGTTCAGGCGAGCCCGAAATGAAGAAGATCGAAGCGATCATCAAGCCGTTCAAGCTCGACGAGGTGAAGGAAGCGCTCCACGAAGTGGGGCTGCAGGGCATCACCGTGACCGAGGCCAAGGGCTTCGGGCGTCAGAAGGGCCACACGGAACTCTATCGCGGCGCGGAATACGTCGTCGACTTCCTGCCCAAGGTGAAGATCGAGGTGGTCCTGGAGGATCACATGGTCGAGCGCGCGGTGGAGGCGATCCAGGCCGCGGCGCGCACCGGGCGGATCGGCGACGGCAAGATCTTCATCACGACCGTCGAGGACGTCATCCGCATCCGCACGGGCGAGCGCGGCGGCCAGGCGATCTGAGGCCGGACACGGCAAGGCTTTAACTTCATCAACATCACCACCAACACAGACCAGCAGGAACAAGAAAGATGGCCGACGCGAAATCCATCCTGAAGATGATGAAGGACAAGGACGTCAAATACGTTGACCTCCGCTTCACCGATCCGCGGGGCAAGTGGCAGCATCTCGCCATGGACGTCCGCATGATGGACGAAGCCGCCTTCGAAGACGGCATCATGTTCGACGGCTCCTCGATCGCCGGCTGGAAGGCGATCAACGAATCCGACATGACGCTCATGCCGGACCTGAACTCGGTCACCTTCGATCCCTTCTCGGCGCAGACCATGATGGTCCTGTTCTGCGACGTGCTCGAGCCTTCCACCAAGGAGCAGTACGGCCGTTGCCCCCGCTCGGTGGCGAAGCGCGCCGAGGCCTATGTGAAGGCGAGCAAGGTCGGCGATGTCGCCTATTTCGGCCCCGAGGCCGAGTTCTTCGTGTTCGACGACGTCCGCTACAAGGTCTCGATGAACGAGACCTTCGTCTACATGGACGACATCGAAGGTCCCTACAACACCGGCAAGGCCTATGAAGGCGGCAACATGGGCCATCGCGCGCCCATCAAGGGCGGCTACTTCCCGGTCGCTCCGCTGGACCAGGGCTCGGACCTCCGCGGCGAGATGCTCTCCACGATGTCCGAGATGGGCCTCGAAGTGGAAAAGCACCATCACGAGGTGGCGCCGTCCCAGCATGAACTCGGCATCAAGTTCAGCACGCTCCTGAAGTGCGCCGACGCCATGCAGATCTACAAGTACGTCGTGCACAACGTGGCGCATTCCTACGGCAAGACGGCGACCTTCATGCCGAAGCCGGTGAAGGGCGACAACGGCTCGGGCATGCATGTGCACCAGTCGATCTGGAAGGGCGGCAAGCCGCTCTTCGCCGGTTCGGGCTATGCCGACCTGTCGGAGATGGCGCTCTACTACATCGGCGGCATCATCAAGCACGCCAAGGCGCTCAACGCCTTCACCAACCCGACCACGAACAGCTACAAGCGCCTGATCCCGGGCTTCGAGGCTCCCGTGCTGCTCGCCTATTCGGCGCGCAACCGCTCGGCCTCCTGCCGCATCCCCTTCGGCACCGGCCCGAAGGCGAAGCGCGTCGAAGTCCGCTTCCCCGATCCGCTCGCCAATCCCTACCTCGCCTATTCGGCCATGCTGATGGCCGGCCTCGACGGCATCGCCAACAGGATCCATCCCGGCGATCCGATGGACAAGAACCTCTACGACCTGCCGCCCGAGGAACTGAAGAACGTTCCCCAGGTCTGCGGCTCGCTGCGCGAGGCGCTCGAGGCGGTCGACAAGGATCGCGAGTTCCTGAAGAAGGGCGGCGTGTTCAACGACGACCTCATCGACAGCTACATCGAGCTGAAGATGGAAGAGGTCTATGCCTTCGAGCACACCCCGCATCCGATCGAATACCAGATGTACTACTCGGGCTGATTGACCCCGGCCCGTCTCTCGAAGGCCCCGCCGCGCGCAATCGCGGCGGGGTTCTTCGTTTTGTAGCTAGCCGAGGGCGCTGCCGGCGACGGTGATCCGGTGCATCACCCGGCGGTCGCCGTGATAGTCGTTGAGCGCGTAGTGCCAGGTCGCCCGGTTGTCCCAGAAGGCGATCGAGCCCTCCCGCCAGCGGAAGCGGCAGGTGAACTCCGGCCGCGCCGCATGCGCGTAGAGGAAGTCCAGCAGCGGCTTGCTCTCGGCGGCGGTCCAGCCTTCGAAGCGCAGCGTGAAGGCCGGGTTGACGTAGAGCGCGCGCCGCCCGCTTTCGGGATGCACGATGCTGACCGGATGCGAGACCTCGCCCCCGGCGAGCGCGGCGTTCTTGAACTGCGGCCCGCCCGCCGCCGCCTTCTTGTAGCCGCCCTTCTCGCCGAAGACATGGGCGGCCGAATGCGCCGCCCTCAGGCCGAGGAGCGTCTCCTTCAGCCCGTCCGACAGCGCGTCCCAGGCGGCGTACATGCTGGAGAAGAGCGTGTCGCCGCCGTGTTCCGGCACCTCGCGAGCGAGCAGGATCGAGCCCATGGCCGGGGCGGCGTCGTAGGAGTGATCGGTATGCCAGCCGCCGCCGATATTCGTCTTCTGCTCCGGCTCCTTGCGCACCTCGGCGATCTCGGGATGGCCGGGCACGGCCTGGAAGAAGCGGTTCACGTCGATCGGGCCCCAGCGGCGGGCGAAGTCGAGATGCTGCTCGGGGGTGATCCGCTGTTCGCGGAAGAAGATGACGCCGTGCTCGGCTAAAGCCCGCCGCACCTCGTCCCATTGCCGGTTGCCGATCCGTGCGCCGAGATCGATGCCCAGGACCTCGGCGCCGCACCGTCCCGACATCGGGCGCACCTCGATCGTCTCGTAGTCGGACATTCCGCTCCTCCCGGTTCTTTCGGGGAAGTCTACCCCGTGGCGAGCCGGGCGCGAAGACCGAGAAGGGCGATCACCGTGTCGAGCGTCGGCGTCGCGATCCCGGCGGTACGGGCGAAGTCCTGGGCGGTGCGGAACTGGGCGTCGAGTTCGAGCGGCTTGCCGGCTTCCAGGTCCTGCAGCATCGAGGGCTTGTGCCCGGCGACGGGGGAGGCGAGCGTCGCCGCCACCGCTTCCGGCCCGTAGCCGGGCTTGAAGACCAGGCCCTGGGAGGCGGCGATCGCCACCGCCTCCTGGTTGATCGCCCGGGCGACGGCGACGCAGGCCGGGTCGCTCATCGTCTGCCCCACCGTGCCGCCGGTCAGGCAGCAGACGCCTGAGTTCGAGATGTTGGTGAGCAGCTTTTGCCAGACCTCCTGGCGGATGTTCTCCGCCACCGGCGTGTCGAGGTCGGTGTCCTTGAAGAGCGCGGCGACCGCCTTGACCCGGTCGCTCTTCGAATCGTCCGGCTCGCCCAGGATGAAGCGGTTCCGCTGCGGATTGACGTTCCGGCAGCGGCCCGGGGCGTCGATGGTGTTGGAGGAATAGATGACGCAGCCGATCACCCGCTCGAGGCCAACGGTCCGCTCCAGCAGCCGGCCGGGATCGAGGCGCTCGATCGGAGTCCAGGGCCGGTCGCCGAAGCGGTGGAACCACCACCAGGGCACGCCGTTCAGGGCGAAGACGACCGGTGTGCCGGCCTTGAGCAGCGGGGGGATATGCGTCGCCAACCCTGTCAGGTGCTGGGCCTTGGCGGTCACGAAGACGACGTCCTGGGGCCCGAGATCCGCGGCGTTGCCGCTGGCCGCCACCTTGGCCGTGAAGCTGTCCTTGCCCGTGAAATGCAGGCCGTTCGCGCGGATCGCTTCCAGGTGCGGTCCTCGGGCGATCAGCGAGACGTCGTGCCCGGCCCGCGACAGCTTGGCGGCGAGGTGGCCGCCCACCGCGCCGGCGCCGACGATGCAGACCCTCTGGCTCATGGCGGCACTCACAACATGTCGAGGCGGGCGGGACCGCGGGGCGGCGGGAAAGCGGCATCGATCGCCGCCAGGTCGTCCTTGTCGAGCACCAGATCGAGGGCGCCGAGGTTGTCGCGCAGATGCTCTTCGCTGGTGATCTTCGGGATCGCGCAGAGATTGGGATGCGTGAGCGCCCAGGCGAGGCAGATCTGGGCCGGCGACGCGCCCTTCTTCTCGGCCAGCGTCGCCAGACGGCGATCGCGCAGGATGCGGCCCTGCTCGATCGGTGAATAGGCCATCACCGTGACCTTCCGCTCGGCGCAGCGCCGGAGCAGTTCGTACTCGGCCGCCCGGCGCATGGGATTGTACAGGATCTGGTTGCTGGCGCAGTCGGTGCCGCCGGCCCGCTCGAGGTCGCGCATGTCGGCGACGTCGAAGTTGCTGACGCCCCAGTCGCCGATCTTGCCGGCCTCCTTCAGGAAGGCGAAGGCCTCCAGAGTCTCGGCGAGAGGCACGTTGCCCCGCCAGTGCAGCAGGTAGAGGTCGATCCGGTCGGTCTTCAGCCGCTTCAGGCTGCGCTCGCAGGCCGCCACCGCCTGGGCCCGGCCGGCATTGTGGGGATAGACCTTGCTGACGATGAAGCCGGCATCGCGGCGGCCGGCGATCGCCTCGGCCACGATGCTTTCCGCTTCGCCTTCGCCGTACATCTCGGCCGTGTCGATCAGCCGGACACCCAGATCGAGGCCGAGTTGCAGCCCCGCCACCTCGGCGGCGCGCTTCGCCTTGCTTTCGCCCATGCGCCAGGTGCCGAGGCCGAAGCGCGGCATGCGGGCCCCGGAGGGGAGCGGGAGCGTCGGTTCGAGGGGACTGGTCACAATGCGCCTAGAGTACGGCCGTTCCCGGCGGCAGGCCAAGCATGATGCGCCCGCGCGCTTCCGCCGCGCCGTCGAAATCCACCATGGCGTGATGGGCGGCGACATGCATGTCGCGGAACAGTGCCTGCAGGGGCGAGGCGAGATAGGCCGCATTGGCGCCGCTGGCGGCGAAAAGGCGATCGACGGCCGTGCGGCAGAGTTGCACCGCATAGGCGATACGCATGCGCAGGCTGGCCCGCGCGGGCACGTCGGCCAGTTGCCGTGCTTCCGAAAGCGCCGCGAACTCCGTTGCCACTTCGGACAAGAGCGCGGCGGCTGCCCGAATCTCCGCCTCTGCCGTGGCCAGGCGCGCCTGCATTCCCGCGCTCTCCGCCTTGCGGCTCCCGGTGTATGTGTCGCCCCGCACCCCGGTCACCGCCAGGACCTCGCGCAACACGGCGCGGGCGATGCCCAGCACGGGTGCCGAGACATGAAAGGCGAGGCCGCAGGCGAGCGGGTTCAAGTAGAGGCCGGTGGCATGCCGGCGAGCCGCTTCGCTGCGGCCGAGGAAGAGCGTGGCGGTGGGGATGGCGCGGTGCGACGGCACGAAAACCTGGTCCAGCACCAGTTCCTTGCTGCCGGTACCTTCCAGGCCCATGACGTGCCAGTTGTCGTTGATGCGGTAGTCGCGCGCCGGGGCGAGGACATGGATCTGGCCGGGTTGATCCCCGCCCGCCTGCACCTTGACGCCGAGCAGGCTCCATCGGGCATGGTCGCAGCCGCTGGCGAAGGGCCAGCGGCCGCTGATCCGCCAGCCACCGTCGACGGGCTTCGCCGCACCGGTTGCGGCGAGGGAGCCGGAGACCAGCGTGTCGGGGTCATCGGCGGCGATTTCGTCCTGGGCGGTTTCAGGGAACATGCCGAGCATCCAGGTATGTGCCGTCAGCACCATCAGGACCCAGGCGCTGGCGGGGCATGATTCCGCCAGTGTTCCGACCGCACGGTGCATCTCGGGCAGTCCCAGTTCCCATCCGCCGATCCGCCCGGGCTGGCACAGCCGGAACAGCCCGGCTTCACGCATGGCGGCGATATTTTCAGGCCGAACCTTGCGGTCGGTCCGGGTGGCGCCGGCATGCAGCCGAAGCAGGTCGCGAACCTGCTCGACACGGGCGTTCAATGTTGCGGCATCCGGCGCGGCCACGATTCTCTCCATCCACTCCCGATCAGCATAGAGGGAGTCGACCTGGCTGGCCGGGTTGTCTGCGGAAAAGAAAAAGGGGAGGCTTTCGCCTCCCCTTCGTGTCGTGACGATGTGAGACCGATCAGCCGCCGGCGCCGGCGACCGCCCGCTTGGTCATCACGGTGATCAGGTGGGCGCGGTACTCGGCGCTGGCATGGATGTCCGCGTTCAGGCCGTTTGATGTGTGCACCAGCTTCTCGACCGAGGCGACGGCGAACTTGGCCCCGAGCGCCTTCTCGGCATCGGCCCAGCGATAGGCGGTAGGCCCTGCACCGGTGATGGCGACGCGGATGCCGGATGCCGTCTCGGCCACGAAGGCACCGACCATGACGTAGCGCGAGGCCGGATTGCGGAACTTCTCGTAGGCCGCGCGCTTCGGCACCGGGAACTCGACCTTGGTGATGATCTCGCCCTCGTCGAGCGCGGTTTCGAACATGCCCTTCAGGAAGTCGTCCGCCTTGATGGCGCGCTTGGTCGTGTGGATCGTGGCGCCGAGGCCGAGGACGGCCCCGGGATAGTCCGCCGCCGGGTCGTTGTTGGCGAGCGATCCGCCGATGGTGCCCTTGTTGCGTACCTGCCGGTCGCCGATGAGCGCCGCGAGCGCCGCGAGCGCCGGGATCGCCTTCTTCACATCCCCCGAATCCGCCACTTCACCATGCTTGGTCCCGGCGCCGATGGTGACTGTGCTGCCCGAGACGGTGATGCCTTTCAGTTCCGCCAATCCGCCGATGTCTATCAGGTCGGTCGGCTGCGCCAGGCGCTGCTTCAGGGTCGGGATCAGGGTGTGGCCGCCGGCCAGGATCTTGCCGTCGGGGAATTTCGCCACCAGGGCCTGCGCATCCGCCAGGCTCTTCGGCTTGTGATAGTTGAATGCGTACATCGCTCAATGACCTCCCGTCATTCCGCGGCCAGGGCGCGCACCTTGCCCTGCGCGGCCCGCCATACCTTTTCCGGCGTCGCCGGCATGTCGATCTCGACGCCGAGGGCGTCGGTGATCGCGTTCATCAGTGCCGCCGGAGCGGCGATCGCGCCGGCTTCGCCGCAACCCTTCACGCCCAGCGGATTGTGCGGGCAGGGGGTATGCGTCATGCCGACATCGAAGTTCGGCAGGTCGTCGGCGCGCGGCATGGTGTAGTCCATGAAGGAGCCGGTCAGGAGCTGGCCGGACGCCTTGTCGTAGACCACGCCTTCCAGCATCGCCTGACCCACGCCCTGGGCCACGCCGCCATGCACCTGACCCTCCACGACCATCGGGTTGATGACATTGCCGAAGTCGTCGACCGCCACCCATTTCGCGATGGTGACATGGCCCGAACTCGGATCCACCTCGACCTCGGCGATATGGGTGCCGGCCGGATAGGTGAAGTTCGAGGGATCGTAGAAGGCATTCTCCTCGAACCCCGGCTCCAGATCGGCCGGGTAGTTGTGCGGCACATAGGCGGTGAAGCACACCTGTCCGATCGGGACCGACTTGTCGGTGCCGGCGACCTTGAAGGTGCCGGCATCGAACTCGACGTCGTCGACCGCCGCTTCCATCAGATGGGCGGCGATCTTCTTGCCCTTGGCGATCAGCTTGTCGCAGGCCTTGACGATGGCCGAGCCCCCCACCGCCAGCGAACGCGAGCCGTAGGTGCCCATGCCCATGGGGATACGCTGGGTATCGCCATGTACGATTTCGATCTGCTCGATCGGCACGCCCATCTTCTCCGACACCACCTGGGCGAAGGTCGTCTCGTGACCCTGGCCATGGCTATGCGACCCGGTGAAGACCGAGACCGAGCCCGTGGGGTTGAAGCGGACCGAGGCGGATTCCCACAGGCCGACGCCGGCACCCAGCGAGCCGACGACCGCCGAAGGCGCGATGCCGCAGGCTTCGATATAGGCGGCGAAGCCGATACCGCGCAGCATGCCGCGCTTCTCGGATTCCGCCCGCCGAGCGGGGAAGCCCTTGTAATCGACCATCTTGAGCGCCTCGTTCATCGAGAGCTCGTACTGGCCGCTGTCGTAGGCCACCGCCACCGGCGTCTGATAGGGGAAGGCGTTGGGGGCGATGAAATTCTTCTTGCGGATCTCCGCCGGATCCATGTTGAGCTGGCGGGCCGCCAACTCGACCAGCCGCTCGACCACATAGGTGGCTTCGGGCCGCCCGGCGCCGCGATAGGCATCGACCGGGGTGGTGTTGGTGAAGACCGCCTTCACCTCGGCATAGATGGCGGGCGTGGTGTACTGCCCGGCCAGGAGCAGCGCATAGAGATAGCTCGGCACGCAGGAGGCGAAAGTGGAGAGATAGGCCCCCATATTGGCGATGGTCGAGCACTTCAGCGCCAGGAACTTGCCGTCCTTGTCGAGAGCCAATTCGGCATGGGTGACGTGGTCGCGGCCATGCGCGTCGGTGAGGAAGGCTTCCGACCGGTCGGAGGTCCACTTCACCGGCTTGTTCAGCTTGCGTGCGGCCCAGAAGCAGACGACTTCCTCGGCATAGCAGAAGATCTTGGAGCCGAAGCCGCCGCCGACATCCGGCGCCACCACCCGCACCTTGTGTTCCGGCAGGCCGAAGATGAAGGCGCAGAGGATGAGCCGCAGGACGTGGGGGTTCTGCGAGGTGGAATAGCAGGTGGTGGTGTCGGTCGCCCGGTCGTGCTCGCCGATGGCGACGCGGGGCTCCATCGGGTTGGGCGACAGGCGGTTGTTGATCAGGTCGACCTTGACCACATGCGCGGCCTTGGCGAAGCCCGCATCGGTCGTGGTCTTGTCGCCGAATTCCCAATCGTAGCAGAGGTTGCCGGGCGCTTCGGCGTGAAGCTGCGGCGCATTCGGCTTCAGCGTGTCGACGGGATCGACGACGGCCTGCAGCACGTCGTAGTCGACGACGATCTTCTCACCCGCGTCGCGGGCGATTTCCTTGGTCGTGGCGATGACCACCGCGATCTGGTCGCCGACGCAGCGCGCGGTGTCGAGAGCCAGGGCCGGATGCGGCGGCGCCTTGTGCGGCGTGCCGTCCTTGCCGGTCACCGTCCAGCCGCAGATCAGCCCGCCGACCTTGTCGGCCGCCAGGTCCTGACCGGTGAAAACCGCAACCACGCCCGCGGATGCCTTGGCGGCCGCGGTGTCGATCGACTTGATCTTGGCGAAGGCATGCGGCGAACGCACGAAGTACGCGTGAAGCTGACCGGGGCGGTTGATGTCGTCGGTATAGGTGCCCTGGCCGGTGATGAAACGATAGTCTTCCTTGCGGCGCACCGAAGCGCCGATACCCGTTCCTGTCACCGCGTTCATCGTACTAGCCTCCCATTGTTTTTGCCGCTGCCGCGATTGCCTTGACGATGTTGTGGTAGCCGGTGCACCGGCAGAGGTTGCCCTCGAGGCCGTGGCGGATGTCGTCCTCGGTCAGCTTCGGATTCTTCTCGACCAGATCGATCGCGCTCATGATCATGCCCGGCGTGCAGAAGCCGCACTGCAATGCGTGATGCTCGCGGAAGGCTTCCTGCATCGGGTGCAGCTTGCCGTCCTTGGCGAGGCCCTCGATCGTGGTGATCTGTGATCCGTCGACCTGGGCGGCCAGGATGGTGCAGGACTTCACGCTCTGCCCGTCGATATGCACGACGCAGGCACCGCACTGGCTGGTGTCACAGCCTACATGCGTACCGGTCAACTCCAGGTGCTCGCGAATATACTGGACGAGCAGCGTGCGCGGCTCGACGTCACGCGACACTTTGTTGCCGTTGACCGTCATTGAAACGGTGGCCATCCGATGCCTCCCTTGGACCCTGCCGGCCCCTTAGGCCCGGCCCCTCGAACCCTGCCTCGTTGCCGGGCAGACGACGGCGGGGAGTTTGGTTCCCCGCCGCTACCCGGTCAAGCGCCACAAAGGCTTATTGCCTCTCAGCCGCGCTGGAACCACCACATCGCGGCCAGCGCGACGACGATCAGGCCGCCGATCCAGAGCCAGGACGGAATGCCGCCACCCACACCACCGCCGGGAGCGGGCGGGGGGGCGGTCACCGGCGCAGGGGCGGCGGGAGCAGGCCCGGCGACCGCGACGGGAGCGGGGATGGCCGCCGCGGCCGCCTTGGCGGCAACGATCTCGTTGAAGCGGACGAAGAAGTCGTCCGCCATCTTCTTCGCGGCGCCGTCGACCAGGCGGGCGCCGATCTGGGCCAGCTTGCCGCCGACCTGGGCATTGGCGGTATAGGCGAGTTTCGTGCCCTCGGGCACGTCGGTCAGGCTCACCTTCGCGCCGCCCTTGCCGAAGCCGGCGGCCCCGCCCTGGCCTTCGCCCGAGATGGTATAGCCGTTCGGCGCATCTATGTCGGAGAGCGTCACCTTTCCCTTGAACGTCGCCTTCACGGGCCCGACCTTGGCGACGACCGTGGCACTCAGTTCGGTATCGGAATGCTTCTCGATCACCTCGCAGCCGGGGATCGCCTGCTTCAGGATCTCGGGATCGTTCAATGCCGCCCAAACCATGTCGCGCGGCGCCGGGATGATCTGTTCGCCCGACATATCCATGGGATCTGCTCCACCGAGAAAGAGTCTTGATTGCGAGCGCGGACCCTAGCACGGCGGAGAGCGCGGCCGGAACGGGCGCCGCCCGTCCCGGCCCGCATGTCAGGCACGCTTGCCGCAATAGGCCTCGATCCGGTAGCCGTCGGGATCGATGGCGAAGGCGGCGTAGTAGTTGGGGTCGTAGTCGGCGCGTATGCCGGGCTTGCCATTGTCCTTCCCGCCGGTCTTCAGCGCTGCCGCGTGGAAGGCATCCACAGCCTTCCGGCTGACCGCTCTGAAGCAGAAATGCAGACCCGACTCCATGTCGGCCGGCACCGGCTTCGCGGTCTGCGAAATCCAGAATGCCACGCCCTTTTCGCCGTAACCGAGCGAGGCCTCGCCCTCGCTGAGGCAGGTGAAGCCGAGGGGCGCGAGGGCCGCGTCGTAGAATTTCCTGGTCTTCTTGATGTCGCGCACGCCGATCGAGATATGGTCGAACATTCGGTGGTCCTCCGTCGGATGACGACGGGTTCCGGCCCGTCGATGGGAGGGAGGCTAGCGAGGGCGACCTGACACCCCCATGTCAGGTATCCCGTTGCATACTTCACTTTCCGCTGCATTTTGGGCCCTGGCATGACACGTATCGAGCGCGCCTTCGGGATCCTGCTGTTGCTGGGAGGGGGCGGCATGGTGACCGCGCCCGATCTCGCCCGGCGGTTCGAGGTGTCGGTGCGAACGATCTACCGTGACGTCGAAATGCTCAGCGCCACCGGCATCCCCGTCTTTGCCGAGCGCGGCACCGCCGGCGGCTATCGTCTGCACGAGGGCTTCTTCCTGCCCCCCGTCGGTTTCTCCCGCGCCGAGGCGGTCGTGGCGCTTCTGGGCCTCGCTCTCATCGGTTCGCTCAAGGTGCCGTTGTTCGAGGCGGAACTGCAGACGGCGGAGAGGAAGCTGGCGGCGGCAATGCCGAGCCGATTGCGCGCGCTGCTGGCGGAGACCCGACGGCTGATCGGCTTCGAACAGGCCGCGGCCGACGTCTTCCACCCGGAGCCTGAAGACGACGTCATCGACACACCGGAAGCGCGCAATGCGCAGGCGAAGGCGGTGGAGACATATCTGGGAGCGGTACTGGACGGGACGCGAGTGCGATTCGGCTATCGCTCACCCTATCGCGGACGGGACGGCGCAAAGCCGGTGGAGGCCGAACCGCACGGCCTGCTTTGGGACCGTGAACGCTGGTATCTGCTGGGCAAACGGCGCGACGACGGCGAGCGCCGCATCTGGCGGGCCGACCGGGTGCGCGACATCGCGGCCACTACCTTCCGCGCCCGACCCGACCCGGGATTTGATGTGCGCGTCCATCTGGGCCGGCGCTGGCTGGCAGGCGCGATGACGAGTTGGAGCCTGTCCAGCCCTGTCCGGATCCTCATGAACGCCGACCATGCCGAGCGTCTGAGCCGCGACTGGTATTTCGGATTCGGGTCGTTCAGGCCGGTGGGCCTGGGGCGGGTGGAGATGCTTTACGGCGAAAACGACCCGGTCCGTGTCTTCGAACTGGTTCGCTGGCTGGGGCCGGGCGCCGAGCTCCGGGAGCCGGCCGGATGGCGCCCGCGCCTCGCCGAAGAGCTGTCCGCCATGGCCCGAACGCATGGTGGATTAACGCAAAAGAAACCCTGATCGGGTCTTCTTTCAGTATGACCGATCGCCTGCCTTCCGTCGGAACGCCGCCCGTGGTGCGCTCCAGCCTGGATGCCGCCCTATGGTTCATCGCCCGGGCCGAGGAGGCGCGGGTGTTCCTGCCGGCGAAGAAACTGCAGCAGTTGATGTACCTGTCGCAGGCGGTCTTCGCGGGCCGCGCCAGCGGCCGCAAGCTGATTCCGGCAACCTTCCTGGCGGGTGAGCAGGGTCCCTACGAGCCGACCATCCTGATCATGCTGGATGCGGGCCTCGCCAGCACGCCAAAGCCAATGATTGCGAAGTCGGCGAAGAGCCTGCTCGAGATCATCTGGCGCGAATATGGCGTCCAGACGCCCCAGCAGCTGGCCCGCCTGATCGCGGCCGATGGGCTGTGGCGCGCCACCTTCGAGCGTGGACCCAACAGCGAGATCACCATCGAGGGCATGCGCCGGGCCTATGCGCCCGCTCGCTCCGCCGCCGGTCCGGAACGGCCGAGCGAGGCGACCACGGTGCGTTTCACCCTCGACGGCCGTCCGGTGGTGAAATGGGCCCCGAAGCGCCGGATCGAACGCCCGGCCGCATCCGCTCGCGAAACCTGACGCAAGGGTCGATGTCGTCGGCGCGGGGCGTGAACCAGACCAGATCGTAGGGCCAGTCGGTCTTCGTGGGGTCGGTTTCGCCCGCCACGACTTCCCTGAACGCGATCGAAACGATGCTGGCGCCGGGCTGGCGGGCGCGCAGGTGCCAAGGGACCGCCCGATCGGTCCGCACATGGCCGGCGCCGGCGATCAGGATGGATCTCCCTCCGCCCTCGGTCATCGCCGCAGCCATCGCCGCGTCGCGGGCCCATTGGATCACGGCAAACGGGGCGAGCGCCGCGGCCGGCAGCATGCCGCAGTGGGAATCGGCGATTTCCTGCTCCATCGCAGCTCGAATCCCGGGCGGGATCGGCTGCTCCGCCCTGATCGCGGCGCGGCGATCCGGCGCCAATCCATCGATGCCCTTGGTACGCATCGCCTGGACTTCGGCCCGGTCGAGATTGGCCGGGACGATCGGCACGGCGAAGGTCAACGCCTGCTCGGCGATCGGCCGATAGATCGCCCAGTCGGGCCAGCCCGTCTTGCCCCAGCCAACCGCGTCTCCGAACCCGCTCGCATCCATGGGTCGCGACGCCAGGAAGCCGGCGGCGGCCGGTCCCTGGCCGGGGGTCAGCATCTCCATGGCGATGCGCCGGTTGCGGTCGGCGGACAGTGCCGCCCTGACGACTCGGGCTTGAAGGTGATGGTGATCGGCATTGTCGTGCCGTTCCCCCAGCAGCAGGTGATCCGCCGCCGCGGCCCTGAGCACGGCCGCTTCCTCGTCCAGGAAGACCTTCGCTTTCGGGTCGTAAATCCGCCCCGCGAGCGGGTGATCGGCCTGCAAGGGATTGGTCCAGGTCATGCTCTGCCTGTCGGCGCAGGCGACGAGGAGAAGCGCACAAAGGAGCGTAGAGACGCGCATCGTGTACACGCTTTCGTTATCGGCGGCGGACGGTCCGGGATCTTCTCTCCGAGCCCGGCGTATGTGAACATGGTCTCATCTCAGCAGGGAGACAGGGCATGCGCTCCAATATTCTGCTCACCGCCGCTTTCATCGCTTCCCTCGCCACACCGGCCTTTGCGCAATGCGTGGAGGAGGAAAAGGCGGAGACGAAGCCCCAGCCGGTCGCGTCGGTCGAGAAGCCCGCGCAGCCGGCGGCGGATCCCAAGGGCGGCTGACGCCTCCTCCGGGATCGATTATTTCGGCTGCCTTCCGTAGTTTTCTTGACAGAGGGCCGGCCGGCCCTTAGAGACGCGCGTCTCGCGATTGCGGGGGTGTAGCTCAGTTGGTTAGAGCGCCGGCCTGTCACGCCGGAGGTCGCGGGTTCGAGCCCCGTCACTCCCGCCACTTCCTTCCCGCAACACACTGATTTTCAAGACTTGAAGGCATCGTTGCCCTGCGGCAACGGGGCGCTTCGACAATCGCTTGCCCGAGGCAGGAAAAGCTTCCATACCGAAACCCGGTGCCTATACTGCGCCGCAGTATCGGGGGCGTCGTCGGTTTCGGTCCGGGGGGACCGCAGGCCGGCAGTGTCTCGTTTGCGGGGTCGAACCATATGCAGGACTTGCTGGCAGAATACCTGCCTATCCTGATCTTTCTCGGGATCGCCATCGGCTTGGCCGTCGTGATGATCCTGGCGTCGGTGATTGCCGCCAAGCAACGGCCGGAGGCAGAGAAGCTCTCCGCCTACGAATGCGGATTCGAGCCGTTCGACGATTCACGCAAGCAGTTCGACGTGCGCTTCTACCTCGTGGCCATCCTTTTCATCATCTTCGACCTCGAAGTCGCCTTCCTGTTCCCCTGGGCGGTCAGCCTGGGTGAGATCGGTGTTTTCGGCTTCTGGTCGATGATGGTCTTCCTCGGCGTGCTGACCGTCGGCTTCATCTACGAGTGGAAGAAGGGGGCGTTGGAGTGGGAATGACCCAAGGCTCCATCCAGCTCACCACCGATCACGAGGCGTCGTTCAAGACGTTCTCCGACGAGTTGGCGGACAAAGGCTACCTCGTCACCCAGGTGGACAAGGTGGTGAACTGGGCGCGGACCGGTTCGCTCTGGCCGATGACCTTCGGACTCGCCTGCTGCGCGGTGGAGATGATCCACGCCTATATGCCGCGCTATGACCTGGATCGGCTTGGGGTCGTCCCGCGCGCCAGCCCGCGGCAGTCGGACGTGATGATCGTCGCCGGCACGCTCACCAACAAGATGGCCCCGGCACTGCGCAAGGTCTACGACCAGATGGCCGAGCCCCGATACGTCATCTCGATGGGATCCTGTGCCAACGGCGGCGGTTACTATCACTACAGCTACTCGGTGGTGCGCGGCTGCGACCGCATCGTGCCGGTCGATATCTACGTGCCGGGTTGCCCACCCACGGCGGAAGCCCTGGTCTACGGCATCATGCAGTTGCAGAAGCGCATTCGACGTACCGCGACGATCGCGCGCTGACGCGGGCAGGGGAAGCGTGACGCATGGATGAAGCGCTCAATGAACTCGGCCAGCAGGTGGCCCAGGCCTTCTCGGCCGACGTGTCGGGCTTCGGCGTCGCGCTTGGCGAGCTCCGGGTCGATGCCCAGGCGGGCGCCATCGTCCGCTTGCTGACCTACCTTCGCGATGAGCCGTCCTGCCTGTTCCAGCAGCTGATCGACGTTACGGCGGTGGACTGGCCGGAGCGGCCGCAGCGATTCGATGTCGTCTACAATCTGCTCAGCCTGAAGCACAACCAGCGCATCCGCATCGTCGTCCAGGCCGATGCGGAAACGGTGATGCCCTCGGTGGCCGGCGTCTACTCGACGGCGAACTGGTTCGAGCGCGAGGTATGGGACATGTACGGCATCCTGTTCGCCGATCATCCCGACCTGCGCCGTATCCTGACCGACTACGGTTTCCAGGGGCATCCGTTGCGCAAGGACTTCCCGCTGACCGGCTATGTGGAGCTGCGCTACGACGAAGAGCAGAAGCGCGTCGTCTACGAACCGGTGACGCTGACCCAGGAATTCCGGCGCTTCGACTTCATGAGCCCGTGGGAAGGCGCGCAATACGTGTTGCCGGGCGACGAAAAAGCCAAGGCGGGAGCGTAAGGATCGTGGGCGAAGTCCAGATCGAAAATTACACGATCAATTTCGGCCCCCAGCATCCGGCCGCGCATGGCGTGTTGCGCCTGGTGATGGAGTTGGACGGCGAGGTGATCGAGCGGTGCGATCCGCATATCGGCCTGCTTCACCGCGGTACCGAGAAGCTGATCGAGAACAAGACCTATCTGCAGGCGGTGCCGTATTTCGACCGCCTCGACTACGTCTCGCCGATGTGCATGGAGCACGCCTTCGCGCTGGCGGTCGAGAAGCTGCTCGGCATCGAGGTGCCGAAGCGCGGTCAGTACATCCGCGTGCTGTTCTCGGAAATCACCCGCATCCTGAACCATCTCCTCAACATCACCACCCAGGCGCTCGACGTCGGCGCCACCACGCCGGCGCTGTGGGGGTTCGAGGAGCGCGAGAAGCTGATGGAGTTCTACGAGCGCGTTTCCGGCGCGCGCCTCCATGCGGCCTATTTCCGTCCGGGCGGCGTGCACCAGGACATGCCCAAGGGCCTTGCCGAGGACATCCAGACCTATTCGGAAGGCTTCCAGAAGTTCATCGACGACCTGGAAGGCCTCCTGACCGAGAACCGCATCTTCAAGCAGCGCAACGTCGATATCGGGCTGGTGAGCCTGGAGGACGCGCTCGACTGGGGCATGACCGGCGTCATGCTGCGGGGCTGTGGCCTGCCCTGGGACCTGCGCAAGTCGCAGCCCTACGACGTCTACGAGCAGATGGATTTCGACATCCCGGTGGGCAAGAACGGCGATTGCTACGATCGCTATCTCTGCCGGATCGAGGAGATGCGCCAGTCCATCCGCATCATCCAGCAGTGCCTGCGCGAGATGCCGGTCGGCCCCGTCTCGACGCTGGACCGCAAGGTGGCACCGCCGCATCGCGGCGAGATGAAGCGGTCGATGGAAGCGCTCATCCATCACTTCAAGCTCTATACCGAAGGCTACAAGGTACCGGCGGGGGAGACCTATACGGCGGTCGAGGCGCCGAAGGGCGAATACGGCGTCTATGTCGTCGCCGACGGCACCAACCGGCCCTACAAGTGCAAGATCCGTAGCCCCGATTTCGCCCATCTGGCCGCCCTCGACTTCCTCTGCAAGGGCCACATGCTGGCCGATGCACCGGCGGTGATCGGCAGCCTCGACATCGTTTTCGGCAGTGTTGACCGATGAGTGAAACCGACTTCACCCCCGCGGCCGGCACCGGCCCCTTCGTCTTCACGCCCGAGAACGAGGCGGCGGCGAAGAAGCATGTGGCGAAGTATCCTCCCGGGCGCCAGCAGAGCGCGGTGATGCCGCTTCTGGACCTGGCGCAGCGGCAGAACGGCGGCTGGCTGACCGAGACGGCGATCCGCTACATCGCCGGCTATCTGTCGATGCCGGAGATCCGGGTGTGGGAGGTTGCGTCCTTCTACACGATGTACAACCTGAAGCCGATCGGCCGGCACCATGTGCAGGTCTGCACCACGACGCCCTGCTGGCTGCGCGGCTCGGCCGATGTGGTCACGGCCTGCGAAAAGCATCTCGGCATCCATGTGGGCGAGACCACCAAGGACGGTCTCTTCACCCTGAAGTCGGTCGAATGCCTCGGTGCCTGCGTCAATGCGCCGATGATGCAGATCGGCGACGACTACTACGAAGACCTCGATGCCGAGTCGACGGTGAAGATCCTGAAGGCGCTGGCCGCCGGCGAAACGCCGAAGCCCGGCCCGCAATCGGGACGCCGCACCTCCGAACCCGCCGGCGGCCTGACGACGCTGACCTCCCTCAACCCTCCAGCCGAATAGAGCCGATGCTGAAGGACCAGGACCGCATCTTCACCAATCTCTACGGCTACGACGACTGGCGGCTGCCGGCCGCCCGGCGCCGTGGTGATTGGGACGGTACCAAGGCCATCATGGAAAAGGGCCAGGACTGGATCATCGACGAGATGAAGGCGTCGGGTCTACGCGGCCGTGGCGGCGCCGGCTTCCCGACCGGGGTGAAATGGTCCTTCATGCCGAAGAAGTCGGACGGCCGGCCGTCCTACCTCGTGGTCAATGCCGACGAGGGCGAGCCCGGTACCTGCAAGGACCGCGACATGATGCGCCATGATCCGCACAAGCTGGTCGAAGGCTGCCTCTTGGCCGGCTTCGCCATGCGCGCGGTTGCGGCCTACATATACATCCGCGGCGAATTTCACCGCGAAGCGAATACGCTCGAGGCGGCGATCGACGAGGCTTATGCGGCCGGCCTCATCGGCAAGAACGCCTGCGGGTCGGGCTTCGATTTCGACGTCTATGTGCATCGCGGCGCCGGCGCCTATATCTGCGGCGAGGAAACCGCGCTGATCGAAAGCCTGGAAGGCAAGAAGGGCCAGCCGCGACTGAAGCCACCCTTCCCGGCCAACATGGGCGTGTGGGGCTGCCCCACCACCGTGAACAATGTCGAGAGTATCGCGGTGGCGCCGACCATTCTGCGTCGCGGCGGTGCCTGGTTCTCCGGCCTCGGGCGGCCGAACAACACCGGCACCAAGGTCTTCTGCATCTCCGGCCACGTGAACAAGCCCTGCAACGTGGAAGAGGAGATGGGGATCCCGCTGAAGGAGTTGATCGAGAAGCATGCCGGCGGCGTGCGCGGCGGCTGGGACAACCTTCTCGCCATCATCCCGGGCGGTTCGTCGGTGCCGATGCTGCCGAAATCGATCTGCGACACCATGCTGATGGATTTCGACAGCCTGCGCGCCGAGAAGTCGGGCCTCGGCACCGCGGCCGTCATCGTGATGGACAAGTCGACCGACTTGATCAAGGCGATCGCGCGTCTGTCGGAATTCTACAAGCACGAGAGCTGCGGGCAGTGCACGCCCTGCCGCGAGGGCACCGGCTGGATGTGGCGGGTGATGGAGCGGCTGGTGAAGGGCCAGGCGGAGGTGTCGGAAATCGACATGCTGCTCGAGGTCACCACGCAGGTCGACGGGCACACCATCTGCGCGCTGGGCGATGCCGCGGCCTGGCCGATCCAGGGCCTGATCCGGCATTTCCGGCCCCTGATCGAAGCCCGTATCGCGGCCGCCAAACCGTCGCGCGCCGCGTAAGGAGCCGTCATGCCCAAGCTCACCATCGACGGCAAGCCAATCGAAGTCGAAGCCGGTACCACCGTGCTGCAGGCCTGTGAGGCGCTCGGCATCGAGATCCCGCGCTTCTGCTATCACGAGCGCCTGTCGATCGCCGGCAACTGCCGCATGTGCCTGGTCGAGCAGGAAAAGGCGCCGAAGCCGATCGCCTCCTGCGCCATGCCGGTCATGGACAACATGGTGATCCACACCGACACGCCCGCCGTGAAGAAGGCGCGCGAGGGGGTGATGGAATTCCTCCTGATCAACCATCCGCTCGACTGCCCGATCTGCGACCAGGGCGGTGAGTGCGATCTGCAGGACCAGGCCATGGGCTATGGCCGGGGGCAGAGCCGCTTCCATGAGAACAAGCGGGCGGTGAAGGACAAGTACATCGGGCCGCTGGTCAAGACGATCATGACCCGCTGCATCCACTGCACACGCTGCATCCGCTTCTCCACCGAGGTTGCCGGCATCGAGGAGATGGGCGCGGTCGGCCGCGGCGAGGACATGCAGATCACCACCTATCTCGAGAAGGCGATGACCTCCGAGATGCAGGGCAACGTGATCGACCTCTGCCCCGTCGGCGCGCTGACCTCGCGTCCCTATGCCTTCTCGGCCCGCCCCTGGGAACTGCGCAAGACCGAGACTGTCGATGTCATGGACGCGCTCGGCTCCAGCATCCGCGTCGATGCCCGCGGCACCGAGGTGATGCGCGTCTTGCCGCGCACCAATGACGACGTGAACGAGGAGTGGATCTCCGACAAGACCCGCTTCGCCTGCGACGGCCTGCGCCGCCAGCGCCTCGACACGCCCTATGTGCGCCGCGACGGCAAGCTGAAGCCGGCGACCTGGAACGAGGCCTTCGCCGCCATCGCCGAGCGCGTGAAAGGCCTTGCCGGCGACAGGATCGCGGCCATCGCCGGCGACCTCTGCGACGCCGAATCGATGCTGGCCCTGAAGGACCTGATGACGGCGCTGGGTTCCGGCAATCTCGATTGCCGCCAGGACGGCGCGAAGCTCGATCCCGCCGCGCGGGCGAGCTGGCTGTTCAACAGCACCATCGCCGGGATCGAGGAAGCCGACGCCGTCCTCCTGATCGGTAGCAATCCGCGGAAAGAGGCGGCGGTGCTGAACGCGCGCATCCGCAAGCGCTACCTCGCCGGCGGCTTCAAGGTGGCCAGCATCGGCCCCAAGGCCGACCTCACCTACGCGCATGAGGAACTGGGCAACGATCCGGCGCTGATCGGCAAGATCGCCGACGGCTCCCACGCCTTCGCCGAGGTGCTGAAGGGCGCCAGGAAGCCGATGATCATCGTCGGCATGGGAGCGCTCGCGCGCCCTGATGGTTCGGCGGTCCTGGCGGCCGCCAAGGCACTGGCCGAAGCCTGCAACGTGATCCAGGACGGCTGGAACGGATTCAACGTGCTGCATACCGCGGCGGCACGGGTCGGCGCGCTGGAACTCGGCTTCGTGCCCACGGCCGGCGGGCGGGACCTAGCCGGCATCTTCGATGCGGCGCAGAACGGTGACGTCGAGGTCGTTTTCCTGTTGGGCGCCGACGAGATCGATACGGCGCGACTCGGCAAGGCCTTCGTCATCTATCAGGGCAGCCATGGCGACAACGGCGCCCACCGCGCCGACGTCATCCTGCCCGGTGCGGCCTATACGGAGAAGGACGGCACCTACGTGAACCTGGAAGGTCGGGCTCAGCGCGGCCGCCGCGCCGTCCTGCCGCCGGGCGAGGCGCGTGAGGACTGGACGATCCTGCGGGCGCTGTCGGAAGTGCTGGGAAAGACCCTTCCCTACGACAGCCTGGCCCAGCTGCGGGCGAAACTCGCCGGCGTGGCGCGCTGCTTCGCGGCGATCGACAGGCTGGTGCCGGCCCCCTGGACGTCATTCGGCGCGGCCGGCGCGTTGGCGACGACTCCCTTCGCCACGCCGATCGAGGATTTCTACCTGACCAATCCGATCGCCAGGGCCTCCAGCACCATGGCGGAGTGCAGCGCCGTGGCGGCGGGCGTGAAGAGCGAGAAGGCGACCGGCACCCATGGCTGAACTCTGGTCCGGATACCTGCTCCCCGGCGGGATCATCGTCCTCCAGATCCTGGCACTCCTGGTGCCGATCCTGATTTCCGTCGCCTATCTCACGCTCTACGAGCGCAAGGTGATGGCCGCGATGCAGCTCCGCCTCGGCCCCAACGTCGTCGGTCCCTTCGGGCTGCTGCAGCCTTTCGCCGATGCCTTGAAGATGATCTTCAAGGAAACGATCATCCCGACCGCCGCCAACAAGATCATCTTCATGGCGGCGCCGATGCTGACCTTCATCCTGGCGATGATCGCCTGGGCGGTGATCCCGGTGGGCACCGGCCTCGTCATCGCCAACATCAACGTCGGCGTCCTCTACCTTTTCGCCATCTCCTCGCTCGGCGTCTACGGCATCGTCATGGCCGGCTGGGCCTCCAACTCGCGCTATCCCTTCCTCGCGGCGCTGCGATCCGCCTCGCAGATGGTGTCCTACGAAGTCTCCATGGGCTTCATCATCATCTCGGTGTTGCTCTGCGTGGGCTCGCTCAACCTCTCGAAGATCGTCGAAGCGCAGAGCACGGTATGGTTTGCCCTGCCGCTGTTTCCGATGTTCATCATCTTCTTCATATCCACCCTGGCGGAGACCAACCGGCATCCCTTTGATCTGCCTGAAGCCGAGTCTGAACTCGTCGCCGGCTACCAGGTCGAATACTCCTCCATGTCATTCGGGCTCTTCATGCTCGGCGAATACGCCAACATGATCCTGATGAGCGCCATGACCACGGTACTGTTCCTGGGCGGATGGCTGCCGCCTTTCTATCTGCCGACCCCGGACTGGATGGGGCCGTTCTGGTTTGCGCTCAAGGTGTTCCTCCTGCTGTTCGTCTTCATCTGGGTGCGAGCGACCTTGCCGCGCTACCGATATGACCAGTTGATGCGGCTCGGCTGGAAGGTCTTCCTGCCCGCCTCGCTCGGCTGGCTGGTGCTGACCGCGGGCTTCCTGGTCATGTTCGACCTGGCGCCGAAGACGGTGAATTGAGATGCGGACAGGCGCGGTTGCACTGACGCACACCGAGACTATGGTGCGCCGCATTGTTCGTTTCGCAGGCGCGGAGGGGTAGATGGCTGTTCTCGACCGAGGCGCACGCGCGATCTTCCTGAGCGAACTGGTTTCGGGCCTCGCGCTCACCTTCAGCTACATGTTCAAGAAGAAGGCGACGATCAACTATCCCTTCGAGAAGGGCCCGCTGTCGCCGCGGTTCCGCGGCGAACATGCGCTCCGCCGCTATCCGAACGGCGAAGAGCGCTGCATCGCCTGCAAGCTCTGCGAGGCGGTCTGTCCGGCGCAGGCGATCACCATCGAAGCCGAACCGCGCGAGGACGGCTCGCGCCGCACGACGCGTTACGACAT